>PVMO01019279.1_pt1 | contig 89850 bp, 87 predicted proteins | sample 1853421 | NCBI WGS metagenome assembly PVMO01 (sample SAMN08533511, study PRJNA380276) | Human gut metagenome, whole genome shotgun sequencing project.
CTGCCCAAGTTTAAGTTTTCGTATATACCATTCTCATTTGAGGATGTTGTATATAAAAAATATTCCTAAGATTTATAAATTTTTTACACATATAAAAAAGAACCATCTAGTTTGCTGTGCTAGATGGTTCTTTTATTGCCATAATAAATTATAAATGGCTTGACCATTTGTATTGCCTTCAATAGGTTCTGGGTTTTCATTATACTCTACATTTTCATAAGGTGTACCGTCTGCCATGTACGCATCTACCTTTAACGTTTCCATGGTACGATTATATCTACTTATATACACTTTATATCGCAATTCGTCGCCACCCAGTTCATTGACCCGCAGCCACAAAAGCGCATCATAATCACTTTTTTGAACACTGTCATTGTCAATAAATAATTGGTTTCCTGACGCATCTGGCCCAACATAATACCAGTCCGTTGCGTTAGCGGTCCCCCCTATACTGAGTAGCCACAAAAGGGACAATATGGTTAATATTTTCCTCATATGACTGCTCCTCTCATGCCTTAGAGCTGTATACTTTATAAAACTTTAATAGCCATTAAACCTTTATAAAATATACAACTTCTCCTTTATATATAATACCAAAATTGTCCCATATTTATCAACAATAATTAAACTTAATTATTATCTTTTTTAGAATTTCAAGAAATTAAAAGAAATTTCTTAAAAAATTTCATTTTTAACTCATTTTTTGTTCTTATAATGACAATGTCAAATGATAAATAGAGGTAACAATTCCCTGGTTACCATACGTGTATTTATCTCCCGACAAGTATTACTAACCCCAAACCTACTACTTGTTTAAATACATGGTTCATTTGATATTAATACTAACACTCCCCTTACATGAAAAAAGGACTCCAGTTGGAGTCCTTTTTTCGTTGTATAAAGCTTTAATGAATCTCAAAATATAAGCGTATATAAATTCTATCTACTTTGTAATCCACGATAAACTAGTTCAAAAATAATTTTCTGAGCTTCTAACCACTCATCGCTCTGAGACCACTTATATTGTTTATTAACAGCATATAGACCGTGTACTAAAAATACAAAAACAGATACCCCAACATCAAACGAAACGCCAAGAGATTCTGCCATAACGAGCCCTTGTCGATCTTTTTCACGTCCTATAATGCGTTGTAATACATATTCTGAAATTTGTTCATCTAAAAATAAAGGTAAATACTTTTTATGTCGTATAATACGCTGACATAAAGGCAATCTATCAAAAATAGAATCGTATGCTTCTCTCAACGAAATAGAATTAGAAGCAGCTGATAAGGCTTTAGCTATAATTTGTAAATTATTATTATCTACCATTCCTGGGCGTGAATAGGAAATTGCATCATCCACTAAATCATCAACAATTTCCATGATATTGCTATAGTGTAAATAAAAAGTAGAACGAGTTATACCTGAAGCTTTACACAACAATGTTACTGTTACAGACTCAAAAGAATGGTTTGCTAAACAACTAAGCAAGCCTTCTTTCAGCAACATACGTGTCATTTCTTTTCGAGTTATCATATAACCTCCAATATAGACACTTTTATACAATGTGTCTATTAATAAACATAGTGTTAATTATTGTTGAGACTAGTATAACAAAACAAGGTATACTAGTTCTAGAGATTACAAATAATAATCTATTCAATTAAATCGACAATAATTTAATTAAGGAGATAACTATGACACAATATACTCACATTCGAAATGCCACAGGAAAATTAACAATAAAAAATACAACATTCCTAATTGATCCATTCTTAGCACCAAAAGATACTTATCCTGGCTTTGAAGGAACATTTAACTATCAACAAAGAATGCCTATGGTTGATTTACCTCTATCAATGGACAATCTATTAAGCAATGTAACTGCAGTGGTAGTCACACACACACATCTTGACCATTGGGATGATACGGCAATTAATGCTATTCCAAAATCACTTCCTATTTTTGTACAAAATACAGCGGACAAAGAACTTATTACTTCACAAGGCTTTAATGATGTACGCATCATTTTTGAAAGTCTAGAGTTTAATGGTATCACTTTAAGAAAAACAGGTGGCTCCCACGGCACTATAGAAATGTATGCAAATCCAGTTCTCGCACAATTAGCAGGCGATGCGATGGGCGTTATTTTTGAAGCAGCAGACGAACCAACTGTGTACCTTGTAGGCGATACAGTTTGGACAAGTGATGTAGAGAAGGCCCTCCTTCGCTTCGACCCTAACGTTATTATTATGAACACTGGATATGCTCAAATTTTAGGCTTTGAAGATAGTATTATTATGGGTACAAAAGATATTGGCCGCATGGTGGTACGCAAACCAGAGGCTAAAATTATTGCGGTTCACATGGATACAGTTAATCATACTGCAACAAGTCGTAAGGATGTGCGCAAATTTATCAAAGGCACCAACATTGAAAGCCATGTAGCAGTGCCTGAAGATGGTGAAACCATCACACTTTAATAGGTCTAAAACAATTAGTACATTATACTACGGCTAATACAAAACTAGTAAAAAATCTATCCACAAACAATAAAAAACACCCTCTTAATTCTAATAGTCATAATAACTATAAGATCTATAGAGGGTGTTTTTATACGTAACTACAAATTATAATCTATCAAAGGATAAACTATTTTACTTCAGCCCAACCTAAAGCAGCACGTTTAGCATCAATATCAGCTAAGATTTTTTCAGCTACTTTAGCAGGATCAGTATTTACATACATAACAGAACCTAAGATATCTTTAGTGTCTTCTTTAAGCCATTTTGTAACAGCATCAGAGCCTTGTGTAGGTGGCTCAACGCAGTGGTAAGAGTTGATCCCCATCAAGCGGAAGCCAAGGGATGCATCGATACCTTTTTCGTTGGACCATTCAGGGCTAGACATTGCAAATGGCATTTGTGGTAAGTTAAGACCTAATTCACCTGCAATACCAGCGAAAATACCGGAAGAACGGGCATTATCTACACATTCGCCAACATGCCATACTGGTGGTTGATCATCGCCCAAGAACTCTTGCAATGCAGGGCTACATTTCTTAATAGCATCTGTATTACAGTAACCAAGTTTCATTAATGGGAAGGATGCACAACCATTTGTTAAGATGATACAGCCATTTTTAATAAGTGTATCAACAATATCTACAGTTGCTTTTTCATAAATAACGCGAGGGTTGGAACAACCTACTACGTTTACAATACCACGAACTTTACCAGATTTTAAAGCCTCTGCCAATGGTTTGAAGGAACCGTAATGTTTAACAGTGGATTCTGGAGAGAAACCAACTTCAGCAGTGATTTCGTATGGCGGAATGAATACAGGCATGCCTTTGCGCAATTCATGAGCTTCAAGAGCGCGATCCAAGATTTTGCGAGCCAATTCTTTAGTTTCAGACAAGTTAGTATGATGGTGATCGTAACCAATGTGTTCTGCACCTGGTAAACGAGCTGCATCAGATGTAGTGATAACTTTTGTGTTGAAGCAACGTGCTACGTCCATGATAGCAGGGTAAACGTCTTGAACGTCAGCTACCCAGCAATCAAGAGCGCCTGTACCAAGTACAAGTTCCGCACCGATAGCATTACACAATGGAATAACGTTTTCATAACGGTACATGCTGGACAAGCCAGAGCAACAAATACCGTAGAATTGAATGCCTTTAGCACCGATAGCTTTTGCTTTTTCTAAGTACTCTTCAGAGGCACCAATTGTACAAATTTGGGATACTAATGTTGGCAAGTGACCATGAACAGCGATATTAACATAACCCTTTTTCAAGGCACCGATGTTAACTTTGGATGTACGGCGACCGCCTTGTCCGAACAATGCATCTGTAGCGATATCTGCCGCTACTACGCCTGTGAATGTGAAAGCAAGACCACAACGCAAGAATTGTTTCATGTTGCTTTCCCAATCGCCATCTGTACCTACGCATGTACGATGGTATGCATCAAAGGCTTCATTGTACGCGGAAATAGGCAAGATATCTAAGTTTTTCCAAACTTCACGGCGTTCAGCTGGAGCTAACGCTGTAATTGTTTTATATTCGCCAGGCAATGCACGGCTCAAATCTTCTAATAGAACATCTGCCAAGTCATTAGCAACTTCTTTTAAGGAACGACCTTCTTCAGGGATGTTGAAAGCTTTACATACAGTACGAATTTTTTCTTCCCCTAAAATTGGGATATCCAATTGATCGTTAGCAGCAGCTTTCAAAGAAATCAAGATTTCGCGAGCATGCGCACCATGTTGTGTTAAGCCACCAGCTGCAGCACGTGTCATATTACGAGCTACGATAAGGTCAGCATCAGCACCGCAGACACCACGAGGGCTCTTAGGTGTAATTTTACATGGACCCATGAAGCAAACACGACAACATACGCCAGCAATACCAAAAGTACATTGTGGTTGTTGTTTATCGAAACGGTCAAATACTGTATCGCAACCAATTTGCTCCATGCGAAGAATCATTTCACGAACAGCAGGATCTGGTGTTTGTTCAATTACATCTTGTTTTGTAGGCCATGTTTTACGATACTCAGCAACGGCTTTCATGTAATCGTTTACGCCATGTTCATGAGGTACCCCTGGTTCATGAGTGTGTGGCACCCATTTATCCGTTGGCAACGCTTTACCATGACTATGGTCATGATGGTGATCATGGTCGTGATCGTGATGGTGACCGCCACAATGGCAATGGTCATGGTCATGGTGATGATGGTCATGATCATGATGGTGATGATGTTCGCCATGGCTGTGGTCATGGGTGTTTTTGTTTTCCACATCTTTATTCATAATAAACCTCCTAGGGGCCTACGTAGGCCAGCTAACAATAATAAGAAAACATATTCTACTTTTATTTTATTTTTTAAATCCACCACACTTGTGGGTTTTAAATCCTATCTCCTAAATATGTTTTAACCTAATTTAAGTATATTTTTTGACAGGACATTTGTCAATTATTTTTTTGAGAATTTTTTGACTCATTTGCTTCAAAGAACATTGTAGTTACTATATTTATCAAATTCGATATTTTCAGTTTTCTTTCACAAAGCAAAAGAGGTTAATTCCTGTGAACTTAGGGAATTAACCTCTTTTATCTATAGAATACTATATTTATATATTGTTTTATATGAATTATTATTTGCAAACAGTACTTAATACTCTAACATTCCATCTGTATAATTTATAAGAATTGTTGCATAACTTGAGCCACTTCAGGCAAATGGAATCGCTTTGCTCTATCTGATCTCGCTACAAGAACTAATTGACGGAAACATAGTTTTGATGCTAAAGGATAGAATTTAACTTTATCATCATCGCCCTTACTATTTAATGTGCTTGGCAAGAATGTAATACCATAATCATCTTCTACCAAGGATCTACAAGTATCAAGATTCTCAGAACCAATAACCGCTTTAGGCACAAAGGATTCAGCCTGACATAGACGATTTACCAAGGTTCGCAACTTAAGGCCTTCTCTTATGAGAATAAAAGGGAAAGACCCAAATGGCGCTATCTCATGTATTCCATTCGGTGTCATGAGCGAGTCAGCAATAGCTATAGCTTTTTTATTCTCTACACTAACAGCTAATAAAATTTGCTCATCTAACACAGGATAACTTTCAAGAGCTTGCGAGTAAATTGGTGTTGGAAATAGACCTACATCAACCAATCCATCACAAATTTGTTGCTCCAAAAAATGGGACTCCCCTTCTACTACATGAAATTCCCAGGATGGCTCAATTTGTTGAAAGCTCTTCAATGTTTTTCCCAACATATGATGACCATAGAATTGAGATAATCCAATACGCACATGATAAGCCGCATCAGACCCTTGATTAATGATAGACTGCGTTAAAGCCTCTACCTTTCCTACTAAAGGCATACCCTCTTTAGCAATTTGTAAGGCTGCAGCGGTTGGTACAACCTTTGTCCGATCTCGAGCAAATAAAGGTACCCCTAATTCAGCCTCAATGCGACGAATACTTTGACTCAATGCGGGTTGAGAGATATATAGTTTTTTAGACGCCTTTGAAAATGATGCCATCTCAACGATGGTACTTATATATTTAATATCCTTTATATCCATAAAAACACCTTATAACAAAACATGATTGATTTATCATAAGTATATATTACCACAAAAGAAAGAGCCCTCCATAAAGAGGGCTCTTTCTTTAAAGTTTTAAATAATCTCAAGACAGAAATGCAACTGATTCAATATATTACATTAGAGTTTTTAATACATCCAATACTTCTTGTGGCAATTCGTTTTTATGACCAATAAGTTTTTCTACATAGTCATAGCGGAACTCAAACGCTTTGTGTAATTGGTGATGGTATTCACGCACTTGGAATGGTGGTTCAAAACCAGGAACCTCAACATAAGAGAGGTTTTCATATTTATAGAAAGGTTTGAAGTCTAATGTGCCTTCTACCAAACGTTCCAATAAATCAAGAGTTACCTCTTTAGGAATTTTGTCTTCCAAGAAGAAGCCTGTATTCATGATGTAACATTGTACGCCACATTCAGAGAACAATTTTTTATAGCTTTCATAGTCACGAACCAATGGATATGTACGGAATGGATTTGCATATGGTTCGATAACAAGTGCATTTGGATCAACGTGAGCATCCAGCTTTTCAGCAGTAGAACGACGTGTTGCAAGTGTTGCGCCCATTGTAGATGCCAAAACAGGATCATTAATTTTAAGGATCGGTGGCAAAGTTTTATCTTTCATAAGCCATACAATGGCATTAACTGGTTGATCTACGTAGTTTACACGATTATCTGTCCAGAATTGAGATTTAATAGCGCGACCATTATTATTACGCACATCTTCTGCCAACACAACCTTACGGCCATCCTCATCCATAGTTACGCCAACATTTTGTAGCGTCAACAAGAATTCATTAGCAGGATGTTCCACAGGATAGTCTTGCATTTTGTCGAAATATGTAGGTTCAAGAGCAATAGAACTCAAGTCATTAGTATTGATGATATACGCATCGTCATGCAAGATAGAAATATCATAACGGCCATCATGCTTTTCATGAGTTAATGTAGATTTACCAGAACCGGACAAGCCAAATACACCGATTGTGTAGCTTTTACCATTGTCAAGATTGTAACGTTTCATACCGCCGTGGCATGCTACATAGTCGAAACGATTCGCCAAAGACCACGCCAATGTAAGGGTACCTTTTTTATGCTCACCGAAGTAGCGCATACCAAGAATCATAGCGCAGTTATGAGCTGGGTCAAAAATAGCAAGCCCACCTGGATGACCTGGCACCACATAGTCAGGATCAGAATAGATATAAATATCGCCTTCAGGAATTTCTACACTATCATTGTAGAATTCTTTTACTGCTGCATCAAAGAACTTGAAGTTCATGATCCAAGAATACAAGATAGATGCATGGTCTTTCGGAATCATCAAATGCGCACGAGCAGTAAATTTTTTATCAAGACCTACGATAGTATCAGCAGAAATCCATTCTTTACCACGGCTATCATACACTGCATCACGTGCAATATTAGCAAGTTCCACTTCGTCAATGCCTTCATCGCCAATAATGCGACGCGCTTTTGCATAACGGCCTGTAGTTTTACCATCGTTTGTAACAAGTACCTTTGCATCAGCTGGCAAACCTTGCTCGCATGGTTTATATACAGGCATATCGAGGACGATAACACCAGGTTCTTCAGTGGCCAATTGGTACGCTTGTGCCACAGATGTAATAGGCGTTACATTGTTTCCATAAAATGCAGTTTCAATAGTACTGCGCATCTTAGAAAATAATGGGTTTGTTTTAATTTCACTTTGCTTCCAAACGCGTCTTGTCGACATAGTATCCAGATCCTCACCTTTAATATATACGTAATTTCTCTTGTAAAAGTAGTTTAAGATAAGAAAATACTGCCTCGGCAAATACTTTCATTATGTTTTATTGTACCCTTTTCAGACAAATTTGTATACACAAAATAGATGAATTATAAGAAATTAATGCATGCTTATCTCAAATTAGTGCAACATAATTATTTTTTAGCTTTATTAATAAAGCCATCTATTTTACCAATCAAATCATCTACATCAAAATCACCACGCTCTGCGATCATCTTTATAGTAGCCACCTTAGCCATAACCTTTACCATCGGAGTTTTCAATTTCTCAAACTTAGGGTTCAAAGAAATTAAATAATCTACCACTTCAGGACTTTGTTTGATTAAGTTAGATAGCGTAGTCTTCGCATCAATATGGAATCTCCCATCTGCATCGGTAGTAAGTGGTTCTTCATCAACCTCTTCTGCCGCCTCTTGAGCTAGGGATTTATCATTACTATTATTATCTGTATTTCCTACAAAATCAGTCTTATCCCAAGTCAACAAGGTGCGAGAGCCTTCAAGTTCACGAATATGAGTACAATCTTGCATCATTTCTAAGACACCGCGGAATTTACCATTTTCATCACGTACCGCTGTATAGATAACGTAGATAAACAATCCCGGTTTATTGATCCAGAATTCAGCTTGGTTTTGCTCACCAGAACGGAACTTCTCTACGATTTCTTCTACAACATGAACAGACTTAGCAGGATGACAATTCTTCACTTCACGACCAATAACATTGGCACTGCGAGGGAATATACGATGTGGCGTATCACTGTAAAACTTAACGAGTTCATTTTCATCAACATAAGACAAATCTACTGGAAGATGACGGAACAGCAAATTGATTTGCTCTAAGGTCAATTTGCCTGTCGCCACATCGAGGACTGTATCCTTGCCAACTTGTGCTCCACCTACAGGGCCTACATACTTAGATAATAAGCCTGCCAAATCATTTAGAAACTCATTAGATACTGCACTATTTTGACCAGCAGCATTTCCATTTAATGAGGCTGCGGAATCGTTAATACCTGGCACGACATATAAACCTGGTGCGTTAATAATAGCATAACCGATTTCATGGTCATTTTTACTCATGCGCACAAACTCTTCATCGCTTAATAATTTAAAGGATGTTGGCAATAAAACCTCTAACTCCTTAGAGTTCAAATCACGTAACTTCTCTAATGTTTCTGGTACAGACGCTAAGAACTCTTCGTATTTATCTTCACGAAGCAAAGCATAAGATGCAGAGATAGCATCACGCACGCCATCGTCAAAGGTCCACATAATCCGCGTTGGACGATCAAACCCATGATTTTCTAACATTGGATATAATTGATTTTGCTTACGAGATAGATGGATACGCCATTCTGCTAAGGAATCAAAAATACCAAGCCAAGGGTTTTTAATAAACTTATCTTGTTTTAACAATTCATCCGCTTCAAGAGCTACCTTTTCAACAGCATTAATTTCTTCTAAATAAGCCCACAATGGATGATTCTCTGGGTACTCATTTTCGGCACGCACTAATACACCGTCAAATAAATTCAACAAATCATCCATCTTGTCTAATATTTCTTCATCCTTATAGACACCTTTCAAACTTTGCTCTGCATAAGCAAATTCGTCCGGCGTACAAGTGCCTAACTTTTCTTTTAAAATACGGTTACCCTCTTCCAAGGATATTTTACCATCTAAATAATCCTCTTTAATAGATACAATAATTCTGTACCGTTCGTTATTAATGTCTAGCTTTTGCTGTAATGGATTCATATGCTTATACCTCCATGGGTCAAAGACTGTTAGTATATACAATATCTTATTACTATATTAAATATACATTTATTATACTCATTTTGAAAGTAATTTTCAGTTGCTGTAGATACATTTCCCAAGATAATTGAGCCACAAAATACTTTCACCCCATATAATTAAACCCTTAAGTACTTTCACCAGCACATAAAAAGGCACCCATACAATGTATGAGTGCCTTCTATTAATTTTTAAAATCAATATATTCAGTTTTAGAAGATGCTACTGGATTACCATCGGAATCTGTAGCAGGGGTAAAACGCCATGTAGAAATTTTTTCGACAAGAGCTTCATCAAGGGCAGTAACACCACTAGATTTTACAACCTCTATATCCCCTACAGAACCATCTTCATTAATGGTAAAACGCACATCTGCACTATGAATCGAATCGCCATAACCAGCAATATTAATTTGATCTACAGATGGAGTAGATATGGCTACAGGCAATTGGAACGGAGCCGCCAACACAGAGGCTACCATACTAGTTACAAACAATGCGCATAACACAGTACAACGCAACACTTTTTTCATCACAATCTCCTTATTTAGCTGTTACAGCATGTTTAGGTAGAGTAATTGTCATTCCAATAATAGATTCATGAGCCTTTTGGTCCATACCAATAGCAGGTGTAAACTTCCATTGTAAAATGGCTTTTTTCACCGCTTCATCAACTGGAGCATAACCAGAAGAACGTTCTACGAATACATTTTTAACATTTCCTTTTTTATCAATCAAAAAGCGTACGCGCATAGTAGGTGCTACGGTAGCTGTTTGAGGAACCTCAGGTAACTCAGGTTTCACAATTTCCACTTCTCGCGGAGATTCTAAGAACTTAGCTGCATCAGCTGTATAATTACCTAATACGCCAAAAGATGCAACAAGTAAAGCCGCCGCAGTGAATCTGAATAATTTATTCATAATAAGCCTCCTAAAATAATTATTTTGAGTCTATGAATAATATCATACTAAATAAAGATGAATATTTAAAGAACATTTTCTTATTGATAAAATTTCTCATTTATGATATATTGAACTCAAGATAACTGTTCGGACTTACATATCAGGTTGATATGACAAAAAATTACACAAAGGAGGTTCATCATGAGACGTAGAAAGCGTATTCAAATGAAGGTCATGATGGTACTTGGTCTCGTTGCCCTCGTTGGGCCAAACCATCTACAAGCTCTTATTCACTAAATGATCATGACCCAAGCAGACGAACGTATAACTGCCACTAGCCGCTACGTTAGTAGCGGCTATTTTTCTGTTTAAACTCAGAGAAATATTCCTTTTCAAATTAATTCATTATTAGAGCAAAATATTTCCCTCACACAAGATTATTAAAGTTTTTAAAATTAGTATCTATAAAAAGGAGGTTTATTATGAAATTCAATCGAATCTTACTAATCGTCGTATCATTAGCACTTATGTTGTTCGCATTAGCAGGCTGTGGAAAAGATGCAGCCCAAGACAGCCAGAAAAAATTAAATGTTGTAGCTACTACTACAATGTTAACAGATTTAGTAAAAGAAATTGGCGGTGATCATGTGTCTGTACAAGGACTCATGGGCCCTGGCGTAGACCCTCACCTCTATCAAGCAAGCGCTGGCGATGTAACAACTATGTCTAAGGCAGATGTTGTGGTGTACAACGGCATTCACTTAGAAGGTAAAATGGGTTCCATTTTCGACAATTTAACAAAACAAAATAAAGCTACTATCCGCGTATCTGACGCCATTGATCCAGCTACTCTACTCGACTTTGACGAAGAAGATGGCGTGAAAACTAAAGATCCTCATATTTGGTTTGATGTAGCTAACTGGAAACTTGCTGCCAAAGCGGTTTATGAAGGTCTTGCGAAAGCAGATCCCGCTCACAAAGAGGATTTCAAAAAACGCTATGATGCATACCTCACTAAATTAGATGAAACAGATGCATACATCAAAACTCAAGCAGAATCTATTCCTAAAGAATCTCGCGTTCTCGTAACAGCACACGATGCCTTCCAATACTTTGCTCGCGCTTATGGTTTTGAAGTAAAAGGTTTGCAAGGTGTAAGTACTGCTACAGAAGCAGGCACACAAGATGTGAATGAACTTGTTCAATTCATCGTAGATCACAAAATTAAAGCGATCTTCGTAGAATCTTCTGTACCGCACAAAACAATTGAAGCCGTTCAAGAAGCAGCTAAGGCTAAAGGCTGGAACGTTGCTATCGGTGGTGAATTATACTCCGACTCCCTCGGTTCTGAAGGCACTGAAGGCGGCACATATATCGGTATGGTAAAAGCCAATATCGATACCATCGCTAAAGCACTTAAATAACAAATAACGTTTCAAAACAAGGACGACATACAGTGTACGCCCTATATAAGTACAAGTACTACTAACAATACAGTGATAGTAGCACTATTGATAAAAGGAGGTCTCTATGGAATGGGCCGTTGAAGTTGAAGATATGACCGTAGCCTATACGACAAAACCCGTATTATGGGACGTAGATATGAAGGTACCCATCGGTTCCTTAGCGGCCATCGTCGGCCCTAATGGAGCCGGTAAATCTACATTATTAAAGGCCATGTTAGGCCTATTAACAGTTATCTCAGGTAGTGTTAAGTTTTATATCGACCACCACCTTGCAATGGACAAAAAGGATTACAAGAAAATCGCCTATGTCCCTCAAAGTGGTAGCGTAGACTGGGACTTTCCTACTACCGTATTAGACGTTGTACTTATGGGCCGCTATGGTCATCTAGGTTGGTTCAAACGACCAAGTAAAAAGGATAAGGAGCTGGCCCTCTCCATGATTGAAAAAATGGGCATGAGTGACTATGTGAATAGGCAAATTCGTCAGCTTTCAGGGGGCCAACAACAGCGTGTATTCCTCGCGAGAGCCCTCGTACAAGAGGCAGATATTTACCTCATGGACGAGCCATTTAAGGGCGTCGATAAAACGACAGAGCATGCCATTATCTCCCTTTTACAAGAAATGAAAGCACGCGGCAAAACGGTCATCGTCGTACACCACGATTTAAATACGGTACCTCAATATTTTGACTGGGTAACGATGGTGAACAAACAGACTGTTGCCTATGGTCCTGTAGCAGATACGTTTACAGAGGAAGCCATCGAGCGCACCTACGGCAAGGGGAGGATTGTATGACCATACTCCAATCCTACACGACGCAGATGGTACTGCTCGGCACGGCACTCTTAGGCCTCGCCAGTGGTATTGCAGGGACCTTCGCAGTACTGCGCAAAGAAAGCCTTATCGGTGACGGTCTCTCCCATGCAGCACTACCGGGTGTAGTTATCGCCTTCTTGCTGACAGGCATTAAGGATATCGAGGTGCTCATTATAGGTGCCGCCCTGTCCTCTATCACTGCGGCGTGGCTCATTACCATCACCGTAGAAAACAGTAAAATCAAATTCGATGGCGCTCTGGCTACTATACTATCTGCCTTCTTTGGTCTTGGTATGGTTCTACTCACCTACCTGCAAAGTCTAAACAATGCAGGTCAGGCGGGACTTTCAAAATTTATATTTGGACAGGCCGCCACCATATTAGCCCGCGATGTGTACATTACATCGGCAGCAGCGCTCATCATTATCGTTTTAACAGCCTTATTTTGGAAGGAGCTAAAGCTCATTTCCTTTGACGTAGAATACGCTAAAACATTGCAAATTCCCGTCACCTTTACACTCATTTTATATCGTTCACTATTGATCATGACCATCATCATCGGCATTCAATCAGTAGGTGCTATCTTAATCAGTTCCCTACTCATTGCACCGGCCGTAGGGGCCCGTCAATGGACGAACAAGCTAGGTACCATGTGTATACTAGCAGGATGTTTCGGCATGGTATCTGCTATTGGCGGTACCATTTGGAGTACAACAGTACAAAAACTGCCTACAGGTCCTGCGATCATCGTCATTCTGTCGGTTATCGTACTGTTGAGCCTCATATTTGCACCTAATAGAGGCATCTTGTGGCAATATCGTAAAAACAAACAATCAAAACAAGCTTTATTATCAGAAACTGCCAAAATAAGTCCCGCCGATTTACAACAAAAGATATATAGAGCAGAGGGTGGACAGCCTCGCATAGGAGGTGCACCATGACAGTACATACAGAGATTTTACTCATCGCCATCGCAGTATCCATCGCGTGCGCTATTCCTGGTGTATTCCTTGTGCTGCGCCGCATGTCCATGATGGCCGACGCCATTACGCACACCGTATTCCTCGGCATCGTGCTCGCCTTCTTTGTGACGGAAGACTTAAACTCTCCCTTACTTCTAGTAGGGTCAACACTAGTCGGCGTAGGAACAGTGTGGCTTACAGAGATGATTCATAACACAGGCCTCGTCAACGAAGACGCGTCCATTGGTATCATCTTCCCGCTCCTCTTCTCCATTGCCATCATCCTCGTCAGTCTCTATAGCGGCAACGCACACCTTGACGTAGATACCGCACTTCTAGGGGAAATCGCGTTCGCCCCATTCGACAGATGGATGGTAAACGGTACCGACTTAGGTCCTGTATCACTATGGATATCCCTAGGGGTAGCGGTAATCAACCTCGTATTAGTTATGCTCTTCTACAAGGAATTGCAGCTATCTACCTTCGATCCACTATTAGCAGGGCTCTTCGGCTTCATGCCCGCCCTCATCCACTACGTGCTGATGACCATGGTATCCCTTACCGTGGTGGCTTCATTCCAAGCGGTAGGCGCCATCCTCGTTATCGGCCTCATGATCGGACCTGCGGTTATCGCTTATTTATGGACGGACTCTGTGAAAGCCATGCTCACTAGCAGTATCATCATCGGCATTATCTGTGCTGTCATCGGTACAGAAGTCGCTTTCACCCTAGACGTATCCATTGCAGGTGCTATCGCAACAACGATCGGTCTAGCATTATTAATTGCCGTTATTTGCACGCCAAAGACAGGCTATATCGCAACCTATCTTCGCCAACGCCACTTGCGTCGTCACTATCGAGAAACGATGATGCTCTGCCACATCTATACCCATATGAATACACCTGTGGCGGCCATTGAAAATGGTATTGGCACTATTCACGAACACTTGAACTGGAAGCCAGACTATACACACCAAACCGCATCACACCTTAAGAAACAAGGCTTGTTGTACGTAACAAATGGGTACTATATGCTGACCGATAAAGGCGTGGCGCAGGTAAAGGAAATCATTTAATTAACCATATGGATTTTGGTATACACAATAATAGGCAAATCTGTATAGTCTAATTACATTAATGGTAGAAACTTAATATGTTTCCCAATCATTTAGTTAATGTTAATCACACTCCTTCAAAAATACATATTTTCCCAACAAAAGAAGCTGAAATCAATGCACTGCAAAGATTTCAGCTTCTTTTTTATGGAACTATTATATTCAGTTCTATTGTAAAACCATAAATAGTTAATCCCTACTCATTGCTAAGTACCTAAAATACAATCCGCATCTGATACCATTTGGCACCGCCGTGATCAGACTCTGATTCGCCTTCATTTAGAAAACCAAACTTGGCATAATAATGAATCTTTTCATCCTTACATGTCAAAATTACACCTTTTCTCTTTTCTTCTCTAGCAAGCTTTATGAAAGCCTCGATTAACTGACCACCTACACCACGGTTGCGGTATTCTGGCATTGTATTTAGACCAAATATCATCTGCCATGAACCATGGGGATTATGCAACGAAGCATCGGCGAACATCTCATCCGTCAAGACTTCATCATCCGTTACAAAACCATCGATAAAACCAATAGGTGTATCGCCGTTAAAGGCAATTAAAAACTGACCTGCATAATGGTCTAGTCGCTCCTTAAAAGCCTCACGAGGCGCCGCTTCAGCAGGAGGAAAACAAGTTGCTTCAATATGTGTCACTAAATCTAAATCAGAGGTTGTCGCTTTTCGTATTAATATATCCATATCCTTCTCCATCGTATCTACATATCTGTTTTAGTATATACCGTTTACATAACAAAGGCTACACGTAACTCTATGTACGTGTAGCCTTTTATTAACAATTTGATCAGTTAATTGCTATGCAGATTATCCGACCACTTATCTTTTTGTATATTTAGGTACGTTCCGATACTGCATCGGCAATGAATCTTCTTTAATTTTAAATCCATGCTTCTCATAAAATGGTGCATTCTTGCTGTCACCAATCATAACATTAATGTACAAGTAAGACTTGTAAACCTCTTTCACCATTTCTAACAAATGACCAGCAATACCTCGGCCATGATACTCAGGATGAACCAGCACATAATTGATGAAGCACACCAGCTCGCTATCATCCATGACACGAATAAGACCAACTAAACGGTCGCCATCCCACGCAGAAATCACACGAGAAGAATTCATGAGCGCCTTGTGTAATCGATCAGGATATTTACCTACTACCCAACGAACAGATAGAAACAAATCTGCAGCTTGTTGAGGCGTAAAATTTCGTTCTTCTGTATACGTAATCGCCATAAAAGCTCCTCCAAATAATTACTTTAACTTTCGCATCTCACGAATAAACGCCTCTGCCTCTTGCAGGTTCTTAGGAAACTCAAAATAAATACATTGCTCATGTCCACAATAAGGATTACGGAAATCATAACCACTCAACAACAAATACTCGATAATCTTCCATTCTTTATCATTAGATTTTTTAGGAGCCTTGAACTTCTCGTTTACAAAGTACATTTTTCCTTTACATGTGGGACAGGTTTTATTTGTATTAAACAACTCGTAGTTTGTGCCCTCCGACAAGGAGATCCTGCAGTTGATACATACATTTTTATAACCCATAGTTATTTACTCCCATACGGTTTATGTTGAAAGATTTCTTTTACAATCCCTTCACCAACAATATTGCCACTTTCCATAATAAGGAACTCTGTACCTGCTTGCAGGGCCGAATAATCTATATCTTCATTTACTGGCAGTGCATTGGCACGTATTGATTTATCAAAGGTAACATCTTCACTATCAATAAAGTTTACCCCTAACAGCTGATCAGAGCCCTTTATAACAAGATGAGGACAATACTTTCCATTATTCAAATTCGGTGGAGTTCTCCTCTTCTTGCTGAAGAAAGTAACTGTACAGCAAATAGTAAAATCTAAATCGCTCATCTTAGGCCTCATCAACTACATATACCATATCACCTTTAAAGTATATGTTCATTATACAGTGTACGGGATTCCCTTCGGTCCATAACCACCCTTGGAATACTGCTCGGCCCCAGTTATAAGTCTCTGTAATGACCTCGAACTCACTTTCACTATAATCCTGCTGATACTGAGGTAACTCAATTCTTTTACCTGTGAAAGTATCTAATATTGTACTATTAAAGACAAGAATTTCTAGATCATCTATATCGCACGTCTCAAACACAACTTGAGCCTTATGAGTTTGTTCAACACCATTCTCATAAGAAAAAATATAGTCAAATGTAAAGATTAAACTATCGTCTACGTATTCTATTTTTTGGACCCTTGCATCATGGAGAGAATATTGGGGATACTCGCCAAAAGATTTTGTCGTTTTCATAGGACCTCTATTTTCAAACAACTGTTTAACCAAAATCTATAACTTAAAATCAGTATACCAATTTTTTTGTATAACATAAAAGAGGGCTGTAACAAAACAGCCCTCAATCATTAATATTTAAATACCTAAAGTAAAAACCTCTTTATAAAATGCTATCATGTTTTTTGCATATTTCGCGCCCCTAGGAATGCCCAATCTTTTATAATAGTCAGCTACTATCTCTTGATGATTCTTCAAGAGATCGAACTCAATTATATACAAAGCAATACTCGTTTTAGAATATTTTCCTATTTTAATTGTAGTTGAAATATCCTCCTCAGATATTTCCTCTCCTTTTGGAAATTCTCCATCAGGATACTCCTCAATAGTATCGTCGCTATATTGCAAAAACTTTTTAGACCAAAGGATAATATCTTTTCGATACTCTTCTATCATTTGCTCGTAAAACTGCACCATCTCTTTTTCTGAAAGCACCTTACAATTAAAGCCTTCTAGTAAGAATTGTCTCTGTCTTAATCGATTTTTTAGCTCTTCTACTTCAATACTTTGTACGTCTTGATTAAAGTTGTCGACACCTAGTTCTTTTATAATATCTAAATATATGTCACTATCTAAAAGTTCTTTTATGGTTTCCATACCCTTATTTCCTTAAAGATATCTACTAGTAACAACAAAATAGAAAAAATAAATTAGAACAACTACTACTTTCACAAAAGGCCTCTCACCATAACGATGAAAGGCCTTTGTACATGTAGTCTTTAAATACCATGTTTTCTATTTCTTATTCCCACTCAATTGTTGCAGGTGGTTTAGATGTAATATCGTACACGATACGGTTGATGTGTTGTACTTCGTTTACGATACGACGGGAGATTGTGTCCAATACGTCGTAAGGGATGCGTGCCCAGTCAGCAGTCATGAAGTCTGTTGTTGTTACGCCACGCAATGCCAATGTGTAGTCGTATGTACGGAAGTCGCCCATAACGCCTACAGTACGTGTAGATGTTAATACTGCAAAGTATTGGTTGATGCTACGATCAAGGCCAGCTTTTGCAATTTCGTCACGGAAGATGTAGTCCGCATCACGCAAGATGTCGAGTTTCTCTTTAGTGATTTCGCCCATTACGCGGATAGCAAGACCAGGACCTGGGAATGGTTGACGCCATACGAGGTAATCAGCCAAACCTAATTCAGAACCAAGTTCACGCACTTCGTCTTTGAAAAGATTGCGCAATGGTTCGATAAGGCCTTTGAAGTCTACAACTGCAGGCAAGCCGCCTACGTTGTGGTGAGATTTAATAACTTCTGCTTCACCAGTACCGGACTCAATAACATCAGGGTAGATTGTACCTTGCGCCAAGAAGTCAACGGAGCCGATTTTACGACCTTCGTCTTCAAATACGCGGATAAATTCTTCGCCAATAGCTTTACGTTTAGCTTCTGGATCTTCAAGACCAGCCAATTTATCTAAGAAACGTTTTTTTGTATCTACGCGGATGAAATGCATGCTGGAATCTTTGAAAGCTGCTTCAACTTCGTCGCCTTCGTTTTTACGCATTAAACCATGGTCAACGAAGATACAAGTCAATTGGTCACCAACAGCTTTAGAAATAAGAGCTGCCGCAACGGAGCTGTCTACACCGCCAGACAATGCCAACAATACTTTGCCATCGCCTACAGTGTTACGGATTTCTTCAATAGCAGTTTTTGCATAGTTTGCCATTGTCCATGTGCCTGTGAAGCCACATACTTCATACAAGAAGTTGTGAAGCATTTCTTTACCATGTTCAGTGTGCAATACTTCTGCATGGTATTGCATAGCATATAATTTACGCTCTTTGTTTTGCATGGATGCAACAGGGCAGTCTTTTGTATGTGCAACGATTTCAAAACCTTCAGGTACCTTTGCTACATAGTCAACGTGAGACATCCAAACAACTTGGTCTTCATCCAAGCCTTTGAACAACGGGGATGTGGTATCCACTTTAGTAGGGGTTTTACCAAATTCACGGTTGTCTGCAGATTTAACTTCGCCACCCAATGTGTGTGCCATAAACTGCATACCATAGCACATGCCAAGAACTGGAATACCAAGTTCAAAAATCTCTTTTTCAATTTTAGGAGAATTTTCTTCATACACGCTGTTAGGACCGCCTGTGAAGATGATACCTTGCGGCTTTAATTCTTTAATTTTTTCCAGCGCTTTGTTGTATGGATATACTTCGCAGTATACGTGATTTTCACGAACACGGCGCGCGATCAATTGATTATATTGACCACCAAAGTCAACAACAATAACAAATTCCTTGTTTTCCATGCCTTCCTCCATATGCATCTATTTGTGAAAGTATATTCACTATTTTTTAATACCCTTACATTTCTGTACTGGCGGTGCGTTTTCTCGAGCAAAACGCTAAATTTCATTACATTTCATTATACCATACGAAGTATACGGACTCCATATATTCCGTATGAAATTTATGATTAATATTCTAATGTTCGGATTTTAGTTTTACTCTATACAAAACTCAATACAATGAAATGCCCTGTAAGAGACTCTAACCTTTCAAGAGACTATTCTTTATCAGGCTCACGTTTAGACATCTTTACAGCTCCTACAGGACAGATGGAGTAACAATCGCCACATCCGATACAACCTTTACCTATATTAAACCGAGTCTCCCCTTGGGTAATGCATTGAACAGGACAATCTACCGCACATGCACCGCACTTAACACAAGTATCATCTATATTAAACTTTAGATTTCCCATTCTACATCACCTCCTATGGGTTTAATAAAACTAACTTAGCATCCGTTCTAATATCAGCTGAAACCATATATTCCCTTTAATCGCCTTTCAATCAATCCTATAACTATAAAACTGACTAGATGACTAACGGACAAACGAAAATATATAGTTTTTTCAGATACTACCAGTTAAAAGTATTTATTTTTAACTGGTAGTATCTCAGATTTGCACATATCGAGCACAATCCAAATTAGAAAGATTTACTTTTAACTGGTAGTATCTCTAATTTGAGATATGATTACTGTTTTTTTAGTAATTCATTGTTATACGCAATAGCTGAATAGATTGCTTTGGCCACGCCATGATGGTTATTATCCGTCGTCACATAACGCGCTGCCTCTTTAATATTTGGCTTCCCATTGCCCATAGCTACGCTAGCACCTGTAAAACGCAGCATGGATAGGTCGTTTTCACTATCCCCTAAGGTCATGACTTCATCGGGACTAAATTTCCAGTGATTTGCCAGTGCTTCTACAGCGGTCCCCTTTGTGGTATGTGGTAGTACGAATTCGAGATTACCTTCACTAGAGAGCAGTACATCATAAAAGCGTTCACGACCTGTACCATCATGAGACATACCTTGATATTCATCACGCAAATCTTGTAAGATTCTTTGGCGCATAGGCTCATCGCCGTAGAATATTTGAATTTTTTCAGGACCTTCGTCCAAAGATTCCATATGAGCTAGTAGGTCACATACCATAGTACGCGTTGCTAAGATAAATGGGCGAATATTAGGTCTAAAGAAGAAATTAGACTGCTCGACTTCACATTCAGATAAGTTATCATTTGCTGCTTCATCACCTTCAGCTAAGGCATAGTGATCATGGGTTTCACCAGGTAGATGTCCCTCAGGTACATCAAGTTGAGGATGATTCATTAAGCTAGGTAGATGATTATCCATGAGTCCAACCGAACCTTTTGTATCAGTCGATTTACGATCACTAGCACATGCGCTTAATCGTTCAGGCGTAATGCATCTGGACGGTGGATACATACCAAAGATTTTATCTTTCACATAGGCCTCTACATAAACGCCATAGGTTAAGAGTTTACGCAATAAATATAAGGCCTGTTCTTTATCAAATGTTACATGGAATAAAGTGCGTTTTTCATCTTTATCCATTACATAGGCACCATTGGTACACATAAAATAGCGTAAGCATGGCAACTTCTCGATGACATCGTTCATTTCATTCCAAGCACGACCAGAAGCGATGGCTACACGAATGCCACTTTCACGAGCGGCACGAATCGCCTCGATAGCCTCATTAGGAATTGCTTTCGCATCATTAACCAAGGTACCATCTACATCAGATGCAATGAATCGAATGGGTTTATCGCCGGTGAGACCTATATAATTTTTAATTTGTAAGGTTTCAGTTGAGGACATGATGTCTCCTTTAATACGGTATATAAATGGATAGATATTATTTTCAATCAGTAGTACAGTAATAGTTACAAATATATCTGTTAAAAGAATACACAGATAGTATGTAAGACATAGATAGTATATAAGGCATAGATAGGAAGTGAAATCATATGCGTATCATAATTGATCGAGATGCAGTTTGTGCAGGCGATGATATGAATCATCATCGGGAGGAATTTGTCGTTCCAGATGATATCACTATCGCTGGTTTATTTGAATTTCTTGAGTTTAAGTACATTCCAGTCATCGCTGGAAATAACGTGGTCTGGGCGCTCTATTATCACGACCGTGAGTTAGGAGCCTATTTCACCAAGATTCATAGCTTCATAAATGGAAATGTCTCATTATCATCCATCATTAATAAATCTGAAAAAGACCACGAATTCTATCTACACTATTATAGCCATCCTGATAGATATAGAAAGCACTTTATTTAGATGCATTAAATTCAGCTACAATCTCTTCTAATACTGCTGGGTCTTCTACCAAGCTTAATAATGTACGACCAATAATATTGGCACCATCAAGGATTGTTTGTTCAATGGTTGGTTCTAGCATAGCGGCTGCGAATTCTTTAGAGTGACAAACCTTATCTTCTCCAGCAAGTCGTAATTTAGGATGGAACGCCGCACATTGATAGCTGACGTTACCGATGTCTGAGCTGCCCCCAATATCTGCTGGGCCTGGCTTGAAATCAATACCCATATCAGACATTACGTTTTCAATGAGAACGGTGCCTCTATGGTTTTGGTTCATATCATCATAAGGATTACCGTAGAACTCTACATCTACTGTTGTATCTGTACAGAGGGCCGCCCCTTCAAAGATGTTCTTAATTTGTTCAGATAGGCCATTCAAATAGTCCCGTTCTGTATGACGTACGGTTACTTCTAACTCGCCAAACTCAGGGATAACATTAGATGCAGTACCACCGGCAAGGATCCATGTGCCGATGCGCGTTTCAGGTCGCACTTGTTGGCGCATCATATCCATCGCGTGAATAGCAAGTTGTACGCCGTTTACCGCATTAATGCCATTCCAAGGCTCACCTGCTGCATGGGCTGGTTTACCATGATAGCGTGCACGGAAACAGTCTAGTGCCAAGAATTGTGAATTAGGTCGTGTTTCTTCACCATCGAGGTGAACCATGATAGCAAAATCATAATCTTTAAACACGCCTGCATTACACATATCCACCTTACAACCTGTAGCTTCTTCATCTGGTGTACCGATAATATCAATGTCCATATTGAAAGCAACGCCGTCTTGTTGCATTTTGCGGAGCGTTAATGCGGCGAGTACACTCATGGAACCGCTGGCAGAGTGACCGCATGCATGACCTACTTCAGGCAATGCATCATATTCACAGAGGATAGCCAAACGGCCTTTAGGGTTATCTACTTTTACAGGAGATGCCTTAAATGCTGTTGGTAGATTACAAAATTCATAAGTTACATCCATACCATATTTTTCGAGAACAGCACCAATCGTTTTTACGGTCTCAAATTCATGACTAGAGAGCTCTGGATTCTTAGCTAATGTATAGTTAATAGCAAACGCATCAGGTGCAAAGCTTTTACAAAGATCAGAAAATATATTTGTAAGGGACATATTGCCTCCATAAATTTACGTTTAAATTGATATAAGAACAGACAAAGCTAGGTTAAATATAAAATCATTTACTCTTAATTATACAATGTTATTGCCTATTATTGTAAAATTCCGTACAATATAAACAGAATTTGATAAATCATGTATATGGATGTTTGAGGAGGTTTCTATGTTTAAGTTCAAAAAGTTGACAGCCATCGCCCTCGTAGCGGTAGCAGCAATGGGTTTATTGGCTGGTTGTGGCAATGACAAACCAAAAATGACACAACAAGAAGGTGTATTGCGTGTAGGTTCTGAAACTACATTCCCACCATTCGAATTTACTGAAGGCGAAAAATACGTTGGTTTCGACGTTGATTTGTCCGAAGCAATTTCTAAAAAAATCGGTCTAAAAATGGAATTCAAATCCATGGGCTTCGATGCTTTGATTCCAGCAGTTCAATCTGGCGATATCGACATGATCGCAGCAGGCATCAATGCTACGCCTGAACGTGAAAAAGCATTGGACTTCTCCGATGTATACTTCGATCAAGGTGGTTTCATCACAGTTGTTCGTAAAGACAACACAACAATCCATAACATGGATGAATTAGCAGGTCATACTGTAGGTGCTCAAATCGGTACTATCCCTGTTGAAATGGCCCAAAAAATCCCTAATACAACAGTAAAACAAATTGATTCCAATGCTAATATCTTCATGGAATTGAAAGCTGGTACAATCGACGGTGCTATCATCGATAACGCAGTGGCTATGTACTACCTTAAACAAGGTGCTGACAAAGACCTTAAACTCGTAGGCGAACCTACTAAAGCTGAAGGTACAGTTCTTGGCATGAAAAAAGGCAACAAAGCTTTACAAGAAGCTGTTAATAAAGCTCTTAAAGAACTTAAAGAAGACGGCACTTACCAAAAAATCTACGACAAATGGTTCGGCGATTACAACAAAAAATAATATCTATCTCTATGAACTAGGATAAATATGACCCCTCTGAAAGACTTCAGAGGGGTTTTTTCCTCTTTTGCGGTCTCTTACGTTCGTTATATAATAAATATGTATTCTATAGTAAATGTAATTAATATAAAGGAGGCCTTATGGCACAGTACTTTACGGAACGCCTAGAAAAGGTCTTCCACATGATTTTCACATCATATAATCAAGAGATGGCTCAAGAAGGCTTACGCCAATTAGAGCTCATCGTAAACAATCAGCAAAGCCCTGAGCAAACGAAGCATCAAGCCTTGCGCAACGATATGACTACCTCTCTGGAAAACGAAATTGACACTAAAGAGGACGCATTAAAAATAGCAAACAATCCAGAGTCTCGAGAGATAGCTGATGCATATGCTTTATTGGCTCGTATCTACGCAGGTCCACGCTTTACGTGGGAGGAATCTAATTTCCCTGAAAATAACATGCGTACCTATCAATGCTTGCACGATAGCATTCGCCGTTGTAGTCCTATCGGCACCTTACAAGCATTGCGTATCAATGGAACCATTACGCCTACGGTTGAAAAGGATATGTTAATATCCTTTAATGATGCATTTCATATCGTTTACGACTACGCTAAACAAGGCGATGCCTTTTGCCAATACATTATAGGTAATGTCTTTTTCTGGCGCGATGATGATCGCATTAGCCTAGCTCGAGATATGATTACACCGCCCCGCCTAAGCTTGGCAAAACGGATTCAACAAAGCTTACAAAAAGGTTCTATACAAGAACGCATTTCAACCTTACAAGGCACTGTTTCAGACGAAACATTACAGGAAAATGCTACTACATTCGCCAAAGAATGGTTTAACAAGGCCCTCAACAATGGACTTGCCATGTTCCAAGGCAATTTACGTAACATCTATATCGACGAAGGCGATTTTGATAATGCGCGCCGTGTAGCTTTAACGGCTGCTGAGCTAGGTAATCCAACCATGATGCTCTACACGGGCCTAGACTGTCACGAACATGGAAAATTTGAGGATGCTTTCACATGGTTCACGAAAGGTGCCGCCTTGGGCCAAGCTGAAAGCACCGCTGAATTAGCGGATTATTACTATCACTTTTATGATACAAAAGAGCTGCGCCGCCTAATTCCGTATAATCCTGTAAAAGCAATCGGCCTCTACCGTCGCGCAGCTACTAAGCATTTTAGCGACGCCGGCTATGCAGCATTGCAAGCAGCCTTCGGTTATATTTTCCACATAGGCCACCTTCCTCTCGACTGGGGTCTCATTGCAGACTTAACACATATGGCAGCCACTAAAGAACGCTTTATGTTCTCCTTGCCATACATTGGTTACATGCGAATCCATGGCTTAGGGGTAACGAAAAATATACGTTTCGGTGTACAATCCTTAACACGTGTACTGGATGAAGAAAAACGTGCCTTAGAAGAGGAAGATCGTGTTCTCTTCTATGATATTACACGAGCTTTAACGCGAGTTGCCTTAGGGTATGCCTATGAAAAAGGCTATGTCACAGGCAAACCTGATTTAGATGCCGCTGTAGCCTATTACGAAAAGTCTCATCAATATATACTATCTCACAAGGCAAACCTTGATGAAGAGCTGAAGGATATCCCTATCGATAATGAAGCAGAAGAGCGCTTAGCAGCCTTCGAAGAAATAGATGGCCATTGGCACTATAAAGAGGGCTTTACAGAGTCTACCTCAACAGTACGGCCTGGTCACACTGAATGGCCTCAAAATGCAGCTCGCTTATCTGTAAACATGGATGACTTCTTATGGGATACCACCTTATATGATTGGCAAACCATCGAGCATGCTTTAGAATCACAAGAAGAAATGAAACTGAGCTTTTACAATCATTTCCTCTCCATACCAGACAAGCTACGAAACATCTTTAAGCTAGATGTAAAGCGTATGCCACGTGATACGTACCAAGTCAGAATACATGGCTATGACCCTACAGAAGGTCAAGAGATGATCTATCGAGCGCTATTCAAGAAAGAGGATGCTATACATCTGTTAAAAGACCTTTATGATAATCATCAGTTACCTGTATTTGGTGATAACTGGTCTATTGAAAAGAACGAAGAAAAACCAACGTGGCACTATGTACTCGATGTAGATCAACAAGCTTTCTTGCTTGAAGAATACGACGATGCGAATGCCATGATACAAACCGCATTACAAGGCTTAAAAGACAAAAAGTACGAACAAATTAATGTCCGTACCCATGACTTTATTGGCCCCTCCTATTTTATTTTCAGAGGCAATCACGCAAATCCATTTAGAGTGCAACTCTATCTGAAAGAATCCATGCGCCACTCCATCGACAAGGATGGTAACCCTCTCGATACACCAGGCAATACCTATTTATTTGAACAACAGTTAGGTAACGAAGTATCCTTAAACTACTGGATTCAAAAAACGATTAATACCTTGGAAATACCTGAGCTAGACAACTGGAAAAAACTCAGCGTACCTAAGGCATTACAATAGAAATAACCGATAACATAAAAAGAGCTAGTACATAATGTACTAGCTCCTTTTTATAACCTATGAACAAGCTAAACTATTATAGATGATCATGAGGGTAATGAATACGGAAATTCCTATAAACCAACATCGACAAACTGTTGTTCATAAATATTTTCCACAGTTTCTTGTACAACCATATCGCTGCGATGTACCTTATCAAGCATCTTGGAACGAGCCGTTGTAATCACGCTTTCACTATGTTTACCACCACGCCAAGCAAACTTAGATGTGCCGATGGTATATTTCAAGGTCGCATAAGGACCACTCAAATGATGAGATGCTGTTTTGTAACCCGCATCAAGAGTAAGATGTGGTGTAATATGGAATTCTGCACCCACTTTAAACCCTTTAATAGCATCGCGCTTATTTAATTTATAATAGCCTACTCTTACAGCCTCTCTACCACGCCAATTATAATAGTCTGCATAGACACGAGCCCAGCGAGCATTTTTGAAAGTTCGTGAGTATCCTACATCAAATCCACTAGCAGCAACCTTTTCTGATAGCATCCAATGATTTTTGTAGTAGAATCTGCAATACCTTGTCCATGCCCATTGGCTGCCATTCCTGTAATAGTAAAAGCACAACCTACAGCACCTAAAACAAAAGCCTTAATAATCAGATTTCTTCTCATGTCTTGTACGCTCCCCTCGTTTTGCATAAGAAATAAAACCACACAACACTGTACGCCCTTCACGTTCATTTCATGGTTTATTCATCTTAATTATAGGTACGCTATTTCCCATAGTCAATATAAAGCCCTATAGTTAAACGATAGTTAAAGATTCTCTAAATCATTATGTTACAAATTGATTTCTATTTTCAGGCAAAAGAAAAAGACCACCCGCAAGCTGGGTGGTCTTTTTTCTGGGGAATGAAATTGTTATTTGAATAAAGGCAAGATTGCGTTTGCTAAACCAGTAAGCGCAGCCAAGATTGCTTTAACGATAGTTGCTACCATTGCTGTTCCTCCTTCTCATATAAGCACAATAACTAAACTAACTATAAACATCTTAAACTAGGATATTAAGTTTAATATGAAATGAGTAAATTTTTACACATTAATTTTTCATGAGGAAAATAATAAAGTACTAATTATGATAGATAGTTTTATGAGAAAGATAGCATACAATGAATTCATAAATTTCTATAAAATTTTAATAATTAACAAACTAAGAGATATAGATTTTCATAAACGTATTTACAAGACAGATGTAGTAGAATCTGCAATACCTTGTCCATGCCCATTGGCTGCCATTCCTGTAATAGTAAAAGCACAACCTACAGCACCTAAAACAAAAGCCTTAATAATCAGATTTCTTCTCATGTCTTGTACGCTCCCCTCGTTTTGCATAAGAAATAAAACCACACAACACTGTACGCCCTTCACGTTCATTTCATGGTTTATTCATCTTAATTATAGGTACGCTATTTCCCATAGTCAATATAAAGCCCTATAGTTAAACGATAGTTAAAGATTCTCTAAATCATTATGTTACAAATTGATTTCTATTTTCAGGCAAAAGAAAAAGACCACCCGCAAGCTGGGTGGTCTTTTTTCTGGGGAATGAAATTGTTATTTGAATAAAGGCAAGATTGCGTTTGCTAAACCAGTAAGCGCAGCCAAGATTGCTTTAACGATAGTTGCTACCATTGCTGTTCCTCCTTCTCATATAAGCACAATAACTAAACTAACTATAAACATCTTAAACTAGGATATTAAGTTTAATATGAAATGAGTAAATTTTTACACATTAATTTTTCATGAGGAAAATAATAAAGTACTAATTATGATAGATAGTTTTATGAGAAAGATAGCATACAATGAATTCATAAATTTCTATAAAATTTTAATAATTAACAAACTAAGAGATATAGATTTTCATAAACGTATTTACAAGACAGATGTAGTAGAATCTGCAATACCTTGTCCATGCCCATTGGCTGCCATTCCTGTAATAGTAAAAGCACAACCTACAGCACCTAAAACAAAAGCCTTAATAATCAGATTTCTTCTCATGTCTTGTACGCTCCCCTCGTTTTGCATAAGAAATAAAACCACACAACACTGTACGCCCTTCACGTTCATTTCATGGTTTATTCATCTTAATTATAGGTACGCTATTTCCCATAGTCAATATAAAGCCCTATAGTTAAACGATAGTTAAAGATTCTCTAAATCATTATGTTACAAATTGATTTCTATTTTCAGGCAAAAGAAAAAGACCACCCGCAAGCTGGGTGGTCTTTTTTCTGGGGAATGAAATTGTTATTTGAATAAAGGCAAGATTGCGTTTGCTAAACCAGTAAGCGCAGCCAAGATTGCTTTAACGATAGTTGCTACCATTGCTGTTCCTCCTTCTCATATAAGCACAATAACTAAACTAACTATAAACATCTTAAACTAGGATATTAAGTTTAATATGAAATGAGTAAATTTTTACACATTAATTTTTCATGAGGAAAATAATAAAGTACTAATTATGATAGATAGTTTTATGAGAAAGATAGCATACAATGAATTCATAAATTTCTATAAAATTTTAATAATTAACAAACTAAGAGATATAGATTTTCATAAACGTATTTACAAGACAGATACATATAACAAGAAAACCCTTCTCTCACTACCTTAGTATAAGAATAACTAATGATAGTATAGAGAAGGGCTTCTATTTAACAGTCAAAGCATAATACACAAGGTTATCTTATGTATAACACACTTTTGATTATAGAGATTCAACAACCTCTGCACAACGATGGCAAAGTGTAGGGTGTTCGCTATCTTGACCTACTGTGTCACGGTGGATCCAGCAGCGTTCACATTTTTCAAGTTCAGATGGAGCAACTACTGTTGCAACGCCTGTTTCTTCGTCTTTTACAGCCTCTGCTGGTGCAGCGCCGTTTACGATGCGAGCTTCGGAAACGATAACAAGTTTAGCCAAGCCTTCTTCACCAAGAGCATTCAATGCGTCGAATGCAGCGCCTTCAGCGTATACTGTAACGGATGCATCCAATGGATGACCGATTGTTTTGTTTTTACGAGCCAATTCCAATGCTTTTTGTACGGATGTACGCAAGTCTAACAATTGGTTCCATCCATAGTCAATATAAAGCCCTATAGTTAAACGATAGTTAAAGATTCTCTAAATCATTATGTTACAAATTGATTTCTATTTTCAGGCAAAAGAAAAAGACCACCCGCAAGCTGGGTGGTCTTTTTTCTGGGGAATGAAATTGTTATTTGAATAAAGGCAAGATTGCGTTTGCTAAACCAGTAAGCGCAGCCAAGATTGCTTTAACGATAGTTGCTACCATTGCTGTTCCTCCTTCTCATATAAGCACAATAACTAAACTAACTATAAACATCTTAAACTAGGACATTAAATCTAATGTGAAATGAGTAAAAATTTACACATTAATTTTTCATGAGGAAAATGACAATGTCACAATTAATACGATTAGTTATATGAGAAAGATAGTATACAATGAATTCATAAATTTCTATAAATTTTTAACAACCTCTGCACAACGATGGCAAAGTGTAGGATGTTCGCTGTCTTGGCCTACTGTATCGCGGTGGATCCAGCAGCGTTCACATTTTTCAAGTTCAGATGGAGCAACTACTGTCGCTACGCCTGTTTCTTCGTCTTTTACAGCCTCTGCTGGAGCAGCGCCATTTACGATGTGAGCTTCGGATACGATAACAAGTTTAGCCAAGCCTTCTTCACCAAGGGCGTTCAATGCGTCGAATGCAGCACCTTCAGCATATACTGTAACAGATGCATCCAATGGGTGACCGATTGTTTTGTCTTGACGAGCAAGTTCCAATGCTTTTTGTACAGATGTACGCAAGTCTAACAATTGGTTCCATTTATCAGCCAATTCTTGGTTGAAGTGTTCAGGATGACCTTGTGGCCAATCTTGAAGCATAACGGATTCAGGCATGCCTTCTTCTTTAGGCATGTACTTCCAAACTTCTTCTGCTGTGAAGGAAAGTACAGGAGATACCATAGCTACCAATGTTTTCAAGATTTCATACATTGCTGTTTGAGCAGAACGACGAGCTACGTTATTTTTGCTTTCAGCGTACATAGTATCTTTCATTACATCAAGGTAGATGGAGCTCAAGTCTACTGTGCAGAAGTTATGAATTGCATGGTACAACATGTGGAATTCATAGTTTTCGTATGCGTCAGTAACCTTTTGACGTACTTCTTCTAAGCGCAACAATGCCCATTTATCGAATTCGGACATATCAGCATAAGCCACTTTGTCAGTATTTGGATTGAAGTCATCCAAGTTACCAAGCAAGAAGCGGAATGTATTACGGATCTTACGGTATACTTCGGATAATTGTTTTACGATGTCTTTGGACAAACGTACGTCTGCTTGATAATCCGCAGAGGATACCCACAAACGCATAACGTCAGCGCCGTATACGTCGATGATGTCGCTAGGTGCCACTGTATTACCTACAGATTTAGACATTTTGCGACCTTCGCCGTCCACAACGAAGCCATGAGTCAATACGGAGTTGTATGGTGCTTTACCAGTTGTTGCTACTGCAGTTAACAAGGAAGAGTTGAACCAACCGCGATGTTGGTCGGAACCTTCAAGGTACATAGCACATGGTACATCTAAGCCGTTAACTTCAAGTACGCCAGCCCAAGAGGAGCCAGAGTCAAACCATACGTCCATGATGTCTGTTTCTTTTTTGAACTCATCATGACCGCAATGAGGACATTTAAAACCTTCAGGTAACAATTCTTTTGCACTGTGAGCCCACCAAGCATCGGAGCCTTCTACGGCTACTTTTTCTTGTAATGCTTTGATCGTATCATCGTTGATAATGTGCTCGCCGCAGCTTTCACAATAGTAAATAGGAATTGGCACGCCCCAAATACGTTGACGGGAAATTACCCAGTCACCACGATCGCGAACCATGTTGAAGATACGATCATGGCCCCATTTAGGAATCCATTGTACTTGATTGTCGATTGCATCAAGTGCTTGTTGACGATATCCATCTACAGAGGAGAACCATTGTTCTGTAGCACGGTAGATGACAGGGTTTTTACAACGCCAGCAGTGAGCATATTGGTGACGCAAGCTAGATTTATGAAGTAATGCATTGTTGTGCGCCAAGATTTTGATAACAGGCACTTCAGCATCGTGAATTTCTACGCCAGCCAATGGGAATTCAGTATCGCCATAACGGTTGTCGTCTACTTGTTTAGTATAGTTACCAGTTTCGTTAACAAGGGATACGATAGGAAGTTCAGTTTTGCCTTCCTTGTTATAACGCATAACGATGTTAAAGTCGTCTTCACCGTGTGCAGGAGCTGTATGTACGCAACCAGTACCTGCTTCAAGTGTTACATGGTCGCCACACAATACAGTAGAATTACGTTCAACAAATGGATGTTTGAATTCAGCCAATTCTAAGTCTGCGCCAGAGAAGCGATTTACGATTTCATAGTCTTCGATACCGATATCTTTCATAGCCGCATCAACAAGTTCAGTAGCCATCAAGTAGTATTCGTCTCCTACTTTTACCCAACCATATTCAAGCTCTGGGTTAACGGAGATTGCTACATTGGCAGGCATTGTCCAAGGAGTAGTTGTCCAGATAACAGCAAATGCTTGTTTTGGATCTACGCCAGCTGGCAATGTTACCTTTTTCTCGGATACGTAAGGGAATTTTACGTAAATGGAGAAGGATTTTTTCTCAGCGTATTCGATTTCTGCTTCTGCCAATGCAGTTTCGCAGTGTGTACACCAGTATACAGTTTTAAGGCCTTTATAGATGTGGCCGCGTTTTGCCATTTCGCCGAAGATACCAAGTTGTTTAACTTCAAACTCAGGGCGCAATGTCAAATAAGGGCGTTCCCACTCGCCTAATACACCAAAGCGAATGAAGTCTTGTTTTTGGTTTTCTACGCATTCTAATGCATATTCCTTACATTTATTGCGCAAGTCAAGAGGCGCCATTTCATGACGATTAAGACCAGTGTTTTTAATAACCGCATGCTCGATTGGCAAACCGTGCGTATCCCAACCAGGGATGTAGCGAGTATAATGACCAGTCATTGTTTTGTATTTCATGATGATGTCCTTCAACGTTTTGTTGAGGGCATGACCGATGTGCAATTTACCATTTGCGTATGGAGGGCCATCATGCAAGATGAAAGGTTTTGCGTCTTACGCAATTCCAAACGTTTTTGATAAATTTTGTGGTCTTCCCAGAACTTTAAAATTTCTGGTTCGCGCTTAGGCAAATTGCCGCGCATTGGGAATTCTGTTTCAGGCAAATGTAACGTCTTACCGTAATCCATGATGTGCTCCTTTTACATAAAAAAATCGCCCGCCCCCGAAGGGACGGACGTAATATCCGTGGTACCACCCTACTGACCTTCTGTGAAAGCTAGCATATTCCGAGCATACGAAATAACTAGGCTTCATATTGTGAAAGCCACTTAGACATATAACGGTGTTCACCGGCAGGGTTCCTGCTTGCTCCAAAGTGATCCGCAAATCTCTAGATTTCCAAACCTTTCAGCCCATGAGTTTGGTCTCTACTAAATCCGTCTGAGACGTGCCGTCTTTTTCAACGCAATCTTCATATAATAGATAATTATAGGGCTCTCGAGGGTAGATTGTCAAATATTTCATTACCTAATTTTACAAAGATTTTAAAGTCCTAATAACTAAAACAGCCTCTTGTACCATGCAAGAGGCTGTTATTTGTATATATATATTTTTTTTACATCACACTTGTCGTTAGTAATCGATCTACCAGGAACCACAGCACAAAGATTGCACATAGTAATCCTGCTGTAAGGCCTGTGGTAGGTGTAGCATCAATCAAACCAATTTCATGAGCCATTTGTTTTGTAAGAATAACGTGCCCTGTTGGTAATCCAAAACGGTTTGTATGGCTTTCACCAGGAAGAGCCATTAACACTAACAATATAATTGTACCAACGACAGGAACGAGTCCCACAAAGACAAGTCCGCCAGAACGGCCTTGATCGTGCAAGCGTCGTACTGCAACAGCTACGCTAGGGATGACCATAACGACGGACATAAGTACAAGAATGACTAGCCCGAAACCAACGCCAACCACACTAGAGAGCGGACTGATATAGCTCAAGAATGCACAAGTAAATAAAATAGCTACAAATAGCAATTGATACACCAAAAAGAAATTCCAATATTCACTACGACTGGCACGCCCTTCAAAGTCAGCGTATTTATAAACAAAACATTGTTTAAAGTTTTCAATCATGCCTAGACTATATTTATCTAACGAAATGGGTGCTTTACGAATACGTCCACAGTTTGGACAGTATCGTTCACTTTTTAACACCTCGTGTCCACAATAGGGACAAGGTCTCATACTAAACTCCTTCCATTCACAGCAGGAAACAGTGAAGCTCATAAAGTCCTGTTGTTCTTAACACATATAGTAACTTAGATATGTTGTAACATAACCATATCTATATTTTTAAATTCATCTTGATTTCATTTTACTACAAAGTGTTATATTGTCTATAAAGGAGTTGTTAAACTTTTATAAAATAAAATAATAAGTATACTATTTGATACAGGTTATTACTATATATAGCCATTGGCATTAATGCCATACCATAATATATCACCGATAGTATCACCAAAGACGATGGATTGGAGAACAAAGATGGTAATGCCCATAACCCAGTCTTGTTTTCGAGATGGAGTTGCTTCAAGCCCTGTAGATTCACTTATATTCCTAGTAATAGGTATATAGGCAGTTCTTTCACCGTAACCATTCTCTCCTTCATCGCCTCGTTTCAATTCATAGTTCAAGAATATAAAGAAGCCTATAATGGGAATAAAGGAGATCAGTTGAGTCCAGCCGCTACGGCCAATATCATGCATACGTCGCGTTGTGATGGCAATATTGGGAATCACAAAAAATAAAGTGACTAACAACCTAATCGTATCAATAATAGACTCGAAGTTATAAAGACCAATACCTTTACAAAGAATGGCTACGCCCCCTAGTGTTCCTTGAACCATCATCATTCCAGCCATGAATCGCCAGTATTCACTACGGCTCGCACGACCTTTAAAATTGGCGTAGTTTTTGATGCCTAGCACGAAGGCATCGGTATAGTTTAAATCATATACATTTACAGATGCCATACTAGTCCTCCTCAAACTCTTCAAAACCTACGATTTTCCAACCGTTACCCACATTATATAAACGTACTAACATAGATGGTCTTTTATCTACAAAGTCCACTCTATATCCGATATAATCCACCGTTACATCATCATCAATATCTTGAGATACATAGTCTAATTGTATAGATTCCACAGCAGAACGTTGTTCCTTTGCCTTAGCCTGTTGCCAAAGATCAAAGGTGCCATATCGTTCCATTTCACGACTGCTCAACTCTCGATACGCACTATGATAATCCCCATTCGCAAGTGCTTGGTAATACTCTTTTACAACTAGATAACCTTCTGTTGTAGCAGAATCACTACGTAGTAAACGGTTTGCTTTTTTGGTGAAAGCCCCCTGCCCCAAGTTACCAAAGGCTGTTTCTTCTACCATATAATTATGCCCCATCATAGATGTCCCTACACTGCTAGTAACCCAACCTAAAACAAGGATAGCCACGATGAATACACCCGAAATGGATTTCTTTTCCTTTATACTTGGTTCTGAAGATATCTGTTCATTAGTTACGTTTACTTCTTGTGTTGGAGCCGACCGCTTACATAATAGGTAGAGCAAAACCAACCATCCTAAAATAGGAACAAAGACAAGAATCATCAATGTTGGATCATTGTTGGAATCACGCAACCGTCTTGCTACTAGCATAATAGTCGGCAATGTTAATAATACCGTCAATGCAGTCAATACGCCGCCCCCTAAGGATATAGCATATAGAAATCCATAAGGTATAAAGGTCGCAAGACCCATTATGAATGTAACTAGACCGTATACAAAGGTCATAGCGCTTATGGTAAGCCAAAAATCGGCTGTCGTTGTTCGTCCTTTACCATTTGCATAGTTTTCTACTAGCTCGCGATAGAGGATTTCATATACTCTCTGTTTCATAAAACTCCTACTATATTTAGATATGATACAAACTTAGATAATCCTATTATACTATGCTTTATCAAGGCAAACATTTCATTTCTTCTTCATTAATTTTACCTATACTAATAATATATTTTTTACAACTAAAATTCGTGCAATTAAGTTTGTATAGGAGATAATACTTATGAACGCTAAATTGACTAAAGTAGTAGCTATGGCCAGCTTGGCAGCATTCTTAACAGTAGGCATTGGTGCTAATGTAGCGCAAGCCAAAGATTACCACTTCCAAATTGGTGAAAACCATCGCATGGTAAAGAACGATGATGGCACAGTGGACAGCAGTGCTCATCCATGGTTCAAACCAGATCAAAAGAAATATAGAAAACATAAAATTTCTGAACGTGAAAAACATGATAAAAATGCCACTGCTAAACGCAGTGAACAACATCAACGTTCCGAATCTACAAACGGCTAATCATTCCCCTTTCATAACTGGTTATCCAGTCATATAACACATAACTAAACTAACTAACCTAAAAAGGACGCTATACACATGTATAACGTCCTTTTTAGTATGTATTGTATTATCTATTTTATTATGAGGTAGCTGTTATTATGCGTTAGCTTTTTGTACCGCTTGTTTCATAGATTGTACGTAGTCAAATAACGCTTGGTCTGCGTGTTCACCATGTTCTGCCACGATTTTAACGATAGCAGAGCCTACGATAGCACCGTCAGATACACGAGCCATTGCTTCCGCTTGTTCTGGCTTAGAAATACCGAAACCAACGGCTACAGGAATATCTGTATATTTGCGAATGGTTTCAACGATGGATTTAATATCTGTCTTGATTTCGCTACGCATGCCTGTAACACCGAGGGAAGATACGCAGTACACAAAACCTTCTGCGTCTTTTGCGATCATTTCGATGCGGTTTTCGGATGTTGGCGCAATTAAAGATACCACTTCAACGCCGTGTTTATTAGCTACACTAGCGAGTTCCCCTTTTTCTTCAAACGGCATATCTGGCACGATAACACCAGAGATACCAACCTCTTCGCAGAGGGTAAAGAATTTTTCACGACCGAATACATAGATTGGATTCAAGTAGGTCATGAACACGAGTGGTACTGTCACTGCATCATCACCACTGCGCAAACGACGCACCATATCAAAGATATCGTGAATTTTTACGCCTGTAGATAATGCACGTGTACTCGCTTCTTGAATTACTGGGCCTTCCGCTGTTGGGTCGGAGAATGGAATACCAATTTCTACCATGTCGGCGCCGGCTTTCACCATGACGCGAATATAACGTTCTGTATTCTCGATGCCATGATCACCAGCACTGATGAATGGGATGAATGCCTTACCCTTTGTGAAAGCGTCTTTAATTTTACTCATGAAGATCCACCCCTCTATATTTCGCCATAGCCGCTACGTCTTTGTCACCGCGACCAGATAAACAAATAATAATGATATCATCCTTGCTCATGGTAGGAGCAATTTTACGAGCATGTGCCACTGCATGAGCACTTTCAATAGCTGGAATAATACCTTCTAAACGAGATAAGTATTCGAATGCATCCACTGCTTCATCATCCGTTACAGGTACGTATTCAGCACGACCGCTATCGTGCAAGTACGCATGTTCAGGTCCAATGCCAGGGTAGTCAAGGCCTGCAGAGATAGAATATACGGGAGCAATTTGACCATCTTCATCTTGGCAGAAGTAAGATTTCATGCCATGGAAGATACCAACAGAGCCTTTTGCGATTGTTGCTGCATGTTCCTCTGTATCAACACCACGACCAGCTGCTTCACAACCGATGAGGCGAACCCCTTCATCAGGAATGAAGTGATAGAACATGCCCATCGCATTGGAGCCACCGCCTACGCAAGCCATAACAGCTGTTGGCAATTTGCCTTCTGCTTCAAGGATTTGCTCACGCGCTTCGCGGCTGATGATAGATTGGAAATCACGAACGATCATCGGGAATGGATGTGCCCCCATAACAGAACCCAATACATAGTGTGTATCAGACATGCGGTTTGTCCATTCGCGCATCGCTTCAGATACAGCATCTTTTAATGTACTTGTACCAGTTGTTACAGGATGTACCTTAGCGCCCAATAATTCCATGCGATATACGTTAAGTGCTTGACGTTCACAGTCCTCAGCGCCCATGTATACTTCACATTCCATGCCCATCAACGCAGCGATAGTAGCCGTTGCCACGCCGTGTTGACCAGCACCGGTTTCAGCAATAACGCGAGTTTTACCCATCCGTTTTGCCAATAACATTTGACCGATTACGTTATTCAATTTGTGAGAACCAGTATGGTTCAAATCTTCGCGTTTTAAGTAGATTTTAGCGCCCCCAAGATCCTTTGTCATGCGTTCTGCATAGTATAAAAGGGATGGACGACCTGTATATTTTTTATGTAAATCCTCAAGTTCGCGTACGAAATCAGGATCATCTTTGTACTTGTTGTATGCCTCTTCCAATTCGATGACTGCATTCATCAATGTTTCTGGCATAAATTGGCCACCGAAGGAGCCAAAATAACCATGTCTTTGTTCACTCATATAACTTACCTTTCCATATGCCATTCCTACTAGCACGCCTATATAGCGTTACTATTGGCATCTATCTCAACAATCGATGAATTCCATCGGATGCGTCTAAAATATTATTATATCTTAGATTTATGTATTTTTTGTGATTTAGTGAGCTATTGTTCTCACAATGTTGGTGAAAGCTTTAATTTTCTCATTGTCCTTCACGCCATCTGTTTCAATACCGCTACTAATATCTATACCATAAGGGCGAACTATGCGAATAGCACGCGCCACGTTAGTACTGTCGATACCACCTGCGAGCATAAATGGACGCTCAAACTCATCTAAGCAAGACCAGTCGAACACTTCACCCGTACCACCTCGTTCATCCTTATGATACGCATCAAACAACAGCATATCGGCACTGCTATCGATCCACGCCTCTGCATCTGCAGCGCTACGGATTTGAACAGCCTTCCAAACCTCTACATCTGTTTTCTCCTTGAGAGCTTGGATGAAAGCTTCATCTTCATCGCCGTGCAATTGCACTGCGTCAAGATTAACCTCATTTGCAATTGCAACAAGGTTATCTACTGTTTCATTGACGAAAACACCTACCGTTTTAATGTTCTCAAAATTAGGATTTTCTTGGACAAATTCCTTACTATCTTGTGCTGTTTCAGCATTCATTGGCGCTTCAACTGCACCATATGTTTTTGCGTATTGTTTATGAAGTTCTTCCACTAATGTTTTAGCTTGGTCTACTGTCACTTGCCGTTTGCTCGGTGCAAATACAAGGCCCATGTAGTCTGGCTTTGCGTCTACAATAGCCGGAATTGTTTCTACTTTAGAGATACCACACATCTTAACCTTTGGCGTATAGTATGTGGGCCCATAGAGATATGCTAACTTTTCAACCTTGTTAGGAGAACGCATGAAGGTTTCACCCATCAAGGCTACTCCAATATTGTTATCCCGCAACACTTGGATATCCTCTGGCGTTTCTAGACCGCTTTCAGATACGAAAATCACATCGTCTTGAACGAGATTGCGCAATCGCACACTATTTTGTACGTCTACAGTAAAGTCTTTCAAATTACGGTTGTTAACGCCAATAATGCGTGCCCCACAATCGATGGCCATTTGTACTTCTTTTTCGTCGTGAGCCTCAACCAAAGAGGACAAGCCAAGAGAGTCCGCTAACTCACGGAACTTGGTCAATGTTGGCACATCGAGGCATGCACAGATCAAGAGGATTGCACTAGCCCCCCACACCTTCGCTTGGTAGATTTGGTATTCATCGATGATGAAGTCCTTACGAAGTACAGGGATTTTGACAGTGCTTGCAATTTCTTGCAAATATTTTTTATCACCTTTAAAGAAGTCTGGCTCCGTCAAAACAGAGATGGCTGCTGCACCAGCAACCTCATATTCTTTAGCGATGTTTAAATACGGGAAATGCTCAGCAATAATGCCCTTAGATGGAGATGCTTTCTTCACTTCGCAAATGAAGTTAAAGTCTTGCTGACGAAGGGCTGCTTCAAAAGGAAATCCTGTATCAGATGGTAACGCCAAAGCCGCTGCTTTTACAGCCTCAGGAGTTTCCACCTGTTTTTCTTGGGCCACCCGAATTTTGGTAGCCTCTACAATTGTATCTAAAATCAATGGTTATACCTCTTGGGTTGCTTTCACAAATTGTTCCATTGTAGCAAGCGCCTTGCCAGAATCGATCATGTTTTTCGCCTCTTCAATGCCCTCTGCTAATGTAATACCCTCTTTTGCCAAGTAAATCGCCATGCCAGCGTTGAGAAGAACTGCTGTGCGTTTACCACCTTTCTCACCACCGAGAACACGACGTGTAATCTCAGCATTTACTGTAGCGTCGCCACCTTCAAGCTCAGTTTTATCAGCGTATTCGAAACCATAGACCTTAGGATCGAATTCATAGCTTGTGAAAGTACCATTATTAATTTCGCATACATACGTTTTGTTAGTCGCCGTAATTTCATCAAGACCATCGAAACCATGTACTACAGCACCGCGTTTAACCCCAAGGTTAGCCAATACACGAGCCAATGGTTCTACCAAAGATTTATCGTACACGCCCATCAACTCTACTGTAGCACCTGCTGGGTTCGCCAAAGGTCCAAGGATGTTGAGCACAGTACGAACGCCTAACGCTTTACGTACAGGTCCAGCATATTTCATAGCTTGGTGATATACAGGGGCAAACATAAAGCACATATTGGCTTTGCTGAGGACTGCCTCATTTTGTTCACCATTAAGCTCTAACTTAGCGCCTAATGCTTCAATCAAATCAGCAGCACCACATTTACTGGATACACTGCGGTTACCATGCTTTGCTACAGGAATACCTGCTGCGGAAATGATAAAACCAGATGTAGTAGAAATGTTAAACGTATTCGCTTCGTCGCCGCCAGTACCTACGATTTCCACAACAGTACCTTCATGAGGCACAGAACCTGCCTTCTCGCGCATAACCTCAGCAAAAGCCGTAACCTCATCTACAGTAGGGCCCTTTGCCGCCAAAGCGCACAAGAAACCAGCCATAGGCACCTCGGCTACCTCGCCGCTCATAATTTTGTTCATTGTATCTTTAGCAAGGTCGTAGGATAAATCTTGACCATGCGTTACTGCATATAATGCGTCTTTAATCATTTTATAGCTCCTTACTTGTTGTTCATTTTCTTTGGTTCCACGTTAATAGGGCATATACCTACCTTAGGACTACATGTGATTCACGTGGACCTATGCCCTCCACTGGCCGGGTCTGACTACGGCCTACGGCCTTCGCAGGGCCAAAGTCGGGCCTAGAACCCCGTGAACTCACATAAACACTAGGACACTTAATCTTTTATATGCCCTACTCACTGTCACACGCACAATAAAATGAACAACAATTCAATATCTCTTAAATGATCCTGCGCATTATATGGAGTAACGCACAGGTCATCCCTTATCGGGAAAGTGGGAATGGTGGTGCTACGCACCACTTTTTCTTATATTAGGGGTTCTGGTTCGCATATTTCTTTAGAAAAATATAGTTGCTGTTCGATATATGTATTGTAGAGGGGCTATTTATTAGATTCTGCCAAGGTTGAATTGGCAGGAAATAAGGTCTTAAGGAACGACTTGGCGGCCCCACGTAGTGGGGCGGTGGCCACTTGGAGTTCCGAGAGACCTTATTTCTGCCCTATCGTTCTAGAGCCTAAGAATGGCCCCTCGAATACCTAAATTAAACAGTGGTTATTTTTCTAAGAAATTGCGAATCATTTGTTCCCCGTTCGGTGTCATGATAGATTCCGGATGGAATTGTACGCCGTAGATTGGGTAGTCTTTGTGTTCTACGCTCATTACTTCGCCGTCGTCGGTAATGGATGTAACGATGAGTTCGCTTGGCATGGTTTCGTCAATAATTGCCAAGGAGTGGTAGCGTGCTACTTCGAATTGTTCAGGTACGCCTTTTAGGATTTTGGATGGGTGTACTTGTTTGGCTACGCTTTGTTTGCCGTGCATAACTTGTTTTGCATAGGAAACGGTACCCCCGAATACTTCGCCGATGGCTTGGTGACCAAGACATACGCCGAGGATTGGGAATTCGCCTTTGCATTCGCGCAATAGCTCTTCGTATACGCCCGCATCAGCTGGTCTACCAGGCCCTGGTGAAAGTATCACATAGTCTGGTTTCAACGCGCGGATTTCTTCAACTGTTAATTCATCGCTGCGGATGACTTTAATGTCTGGGTCGATAGAACCTACTAATTGGTATAAGTTAAAGGAGAAGCTATCGTAATTATCTATAAGGAGTACCATTATTCTACCTCCTGTGCATCTGTAATTGCGGAAATCATGGATTGGCCTTTAATCAAAGTTTCGTTGTATTCGCTTGCAGGAACACTATCGCGAACAATACCAGCGCCAGCTCGAACGTAAACCTTGCCACCTTTATTCATAGCCATGCGGATACCGATACATACGTCCATGTTACCGGAGAAATCGATGTAACCTACAGCGCCGCCGTATACACCGCGCGGGCTTTTTTCAAGTTCATGTAAAATCTCAATAGCACGAATTTTAGGAGCTCCGGACAATGTACCTGCTGGCAATGTAGCACCGATAGCATCGAGGGCATCTTTACCATCTTGAATGTCGCCGCTTACAGTAGATGTAATGTGAATTACGTGGGAAAAACGTTGCAACATATGTAACGCCTCTACTTGTACGGAACCGAATTTAGCAATTTTACCTAAATCGTTACGGCCAAGGTCAACGAGCATGTTATGTTCAGCCAACTCTTTCTCATCGTTAATGAGTTTTTCTTCAATAGCGAGGTCCTCTGCTTCGGTTTTACCGCGGCGCATAGTACCTGCAATTGGGAAGGTGTACATTTTACCATCCGTCAATTTTACCAATGTTTCTGGAGAAGCACCTGTAAGCTCTACATCGCCACCAGATAGGTAGAACATGTATGGAGAAGGGTTCAATGTACGCAATACGCGGTACGCATTTAACAAGCTGCCATCAAACTCAGCTTCACGGCGGTTAGATACAACACATTGGAAGATATCCCCTTCCTTAATGTAATGCTGTGTCTTTTTAACAACTGCTTCAAACTCGTCCTTTGTAAACTCAGAAGTGAACGCTGTTTTAAGGATGCCTTTTGGAACATCTGCCTCTTTGCCGTTTACTACGAGATCAGCTAGTGCTTTTAACTCAAGCTCAGCCTTATTGTAATTACGTTCCAAATCGTTTGTACTAATGTTAGCAATCAAGTAGATTTTGTTTTTGTAATGGTCAAAGGCGATTACTTTATCGAAGAGCATAAGGTCTACATCGTTGACCATAGCAGAGTCATCATCTGGTGTTGGGAAATCAAGAGTTGGCTCGATATAGCGGATATATTCGCAAGCAAAGTATCCTACAAAGCCACCTGTAAAGGTTGGTAATTCTTCTAAGCGAGGGCTTTTGTATTGGCTCAAAATATTGCGAATCTCTGCAGCTGGGTCAGAACACTCAAAGGTACGTGTTGTACCGTCTTTGATAGTCATTTGATGATTTTTGCAGAAGAGCTCAATCTTAGGATCATAGCCCAAGAAGGAGTAACGGCCCCAATGATTACTATTATCCGCACTTTCAAGCAAGTACGTATGACTGCTCACTTGTTTTAACGCTTTCAACACGCTAATCGGTGTGCGTACGTCGGATAAAATTTCCATATATACAGGCACGATATCGTAGCCCGGTGCGATAGCTTTCACACGGTCTAAACTAGGAAAAATCATGAGAACCTCCATCTGGCAGTTGCCAATAAAAAAACTCGCCCATGACAATGTAACGTCAAGGACGAGTCTATAGTTCTATTTTTACAAGAGTATTAGAAAATACTTGTATTATGCTATAAATCGCGGTACCACCTTGTTTGAATGCAGCGCATTCCTCTTTCGCAGGATACTAACATATCCCTCACGACTAACGCTCGTGTGACGTCGCACCATACTAGGAATGAAATTCATTCTGTTCCATGCGCCCTCGGTGGTCCATTTAATAAGCTGCGTACTACGGGTTCTCAGCTAATCCCGCTCTCTGTGAGTGCATTTCCTATTTTTATCTCCACCTCATCGGTTTCTTTTAGGCGAGTATAAAATTATAATCTGATTATAATGTTTCTATAGAATGAAAGTCAAGAAAAATCTCAACTTTCACCTTATCCTTACATTCGTTCATCATCTAATATCCATATATAATCCAATTATTGATTTCCCCTAGTCCCCTCCAAATTCAGAATATTGATATTGTATTCCTCTAAACACTAATAGTATACTGAAACTACATATGTTATCAGCTTCTACTGATATTATGCGGAGGAGAGAGCATGAGTTTTTATTTCACTGATCAAATACAGCAGTCTTTCAATAAAATATTCCATCAATGTAATAAAGATATCGCTTGGGAGGGTAAGGCTGAGCTTGATGCCCTTGTGAAACTTGACGAGGAAGGCCAAAAGGTTCCAGGTATTGGTGATGTGTACGCTATTTTGGCACGCGTCTATTCTAGCCCTCAGTTCACCTGGATTGAAGCAGGTTTCCCCGAGGATGATACTAAGGCGTATAGTTATTTACATACGGCTATTCGCAAAGGCAGTGCCATCGCTATTTTACAAGCTATGCGTACCTCTGGTGCCCTTACACCAACTATTGAAAAAGAGTTGCCTATGACGAAGGACCAAGCATTCCAGCACGTCTATGAGGGCGCCCAAAAGGGTTGTTCTTACTGCGCCTACGCCATTGCCAATGTATTCCAATGGGGAGATTACCGCCTCTTGCCATCTGCACAAAAGATAGTTAATGAAGGTGAACCATCTGGTGTTGTCCATTTTTTTAAATCTTTATTTGTACAAGTAGATCAACGTAGATTGGCAAATAAAGTAACGGCCATTGCGCAGCAATGGTTACATAAATCTGCAGCGGCAGGTCTTGTCATTGCGTACCGCAACTTGCGCCTTACCTATGCCGAGCAAAATAATAAGGCAATGGAAGAACAAGTTATTTTTGAAGGGACTGCAGCAGGTTTGCCACTCATGATGTATTTAGCAGGCGATATTTGTAAGTCTCGCGGGGAGCATGAACGAGCACTCGAATATTTTGAGCGTGGCGTAACCATGAATAATGGCATGTGTTTGCGTGAAGCTGCCGAGTACTATGCAAAACCATGTGAGTCTAACAAAAGAATCTCTCAGGATATTCAAAAGGCCCTCAAATACTACGAGCGTGCTGCTATAAGCCCAGATTATTTAGACTTTAACGACCACGCTTACGTTACAATGCAAGCCATCATTCTTCGCACATTAAATATCGATGGTCAGTCCCAAGACTGGTCTCGCATCGCTCACTTATTACAACAACCAGCGATTTACACGCTCGATGCTATTTGGCCGTATCTCGCTTATGTATTTACTTTCAAAAAAGGTAATACCCCTGCCATAAGAACCGCCATAGAGTGCGTTAATCAGGCTAGCAAATGTTTCGATAGATACGGTAGTTATGACTATGCTGACCATCTATGGCAACTGGCCGCCGGCTATTGCTACGAAATTGGTGCCATTACAAAAGAACCTGATTTAGACCAAGCCGTTACGTTTTACGAGCATGCTCGTGAAAGCATCAATCGTCTCAACACAAGCAACGATAATTGTTTTGGTACTGGTGAGCCGCTAGTAATTCCTGACGAAGCATCTGAGCGATTAGAAGCATTCGAACTCGTTAATGGCCACTATCAGTACAAAGAAGGAATAACGCAATCTTCTACAACATGTAATCCTATGCCCCCTGCTTGGCCTCAAAACTCCGTAGATGTATTAGAAATCTTTGAGGACTCTACTACTGGTTGGCGCACCAATAGATACGACTGGAATTTCATTCAACGAGAATGGGATACACAAAAATATCTCAGCTTTATCATCTACGATAATCGCCAATCCATAGAAAACGTAATTTACGATGTGTACAGTATCGTTATGTTCCACAATGAAGATACAAACTCTTGTACTATCTATCTATACGGCTACATTGAGGAGCCTAGCGAACTAGATGAAAACGTGGATCCTAGAGTATATGAAATAAGATACTTTAAAGAAATGTCCATTCCTGCAGGTCTCGCTTTAATTAAAGACTTCTATGATCATGCTACATTGCCTGTGATTGATGAAAGCTGGGAGAAACAGTACAAAAACACTACGCCTCCACGAGAATATGTATTAACTTGTGACAACGATATCTTCTACCTCAATCAATATGAATATCCAAACCAAATGATTAAGGATGCCTTAGAAGGCGTAGCGAATGGCAAGTATAATATTATTGAGGTTCGCCCTTCTAGCCTTGATGAGCAATGTATTAGCTATTACATCGAGCGCGCAAAAGGTAAAAACTTACGCATTCGACTCTATGCCACTGTAGATGAGGACAACGAATATGGCTTTGAACGAGAGTCTTGCAACTTAACCTCCATCAACTACTGGATTCAGGAATCTATAACTAGCAATAAGCTTCCTGACTTAAGCGATTGGGATGAAATTAAAAAGAAATAAGGATATCATTTTATTAAGAATATACTAAAACTAAGAAAGGCGGGATACTTTGGAAACATGGAAACGAACGGTGTACATCAGTTTAGTCTGTGTATTCTGTACAGCCTTTGGTGTAAGCCAGTTAGCTCCAATTCTGCCTTTATACTTTCATGATTTAGGCGTACAAACTCCAGAAGCTATGTCCTTATGGTCTGGGTTAGCCACTGGCGCAACTTATATAATCGTTTGCTTAGCAGCACCATTTTGGGGGCGTGTGGCCGACAAAAAAGGTCGTAAAATTACATTAATACGATCTAGCTTTGGCATGGCATTATGCAATGTATTAATTGCTTTTCAAACTACACCTGAAGGGGTTGTTTTAATCCGGCTCGTCCAAGGTCTAGTAAGTGGCTTTTACTCGGCATCAATTACATTAATAGCTTCAGAATCACCTATTGAGCGGACAGGTTGGGCCTTAGGTTTATTAGCATCTGCTAATCTTGCTGGTTCACTAATAGGGCCTTTATTGGGTGGATATATTGCAGATACAGTAGGCATTCGCAATGACTTCATCATCGTCGGTACGCTCATGGGTTTAGCTGGTGTGCTGGCTACTATATTCATCCATGAAAATTATATACCACAACCGAATCCTGAAAAACTTTCCATCCGTAAGTTGAAAGAGCAAATACCGGAATTTAATAGTATTGTCGCATTATGTGTAGCGTCCTTTATCTATGCAATATGCATCATGTCCTTACAACCTGTTATCTCTGTATATATTAAGGGAATCGTTCCTAGTGATACAGAAAATCTAGCATTTATTGCAGGCGCTGTATTCTCCGCTATGGGTATTGCTCAACTTATGAGTAGTTCTCCACTAGGTAAATTAGTCGACAAGATTGGGCCACGGAAAGTATTAGTAGTATCTCTTATTTATGTAGGGATTCTAAATATCCCTCAAGCATATGTTTCTGATGTATATCAACTGGCAATCATCAGGTTCCTACAAGGTTTTGGTTTAGGTGGCATGTTGCCTGCCTTAAACACTTACCTCTCTTCAAAAACGCCTCGAGAATTTACAGGACAAGTATTTTCCTATAATCAGTCTTGTTTGTTTTTTGGTTATTTCTTAGGGTCTGTTGGTGGTGCTAGCCTTATGGCATGGCTAGGCTTTACTACCCTATTCTGGGTTAGTGGTGGCTTATTTATTATTTCCGCTCTCTGGATTGGCTTCAAACTTAAATAATATAAAGACATATAAATAGAACCCTATCATGATTGAACTGCACCTCCAAAAATTGGACACAATTTTTGGGGTGCAGTTCATTTTGATCACAATAGGGTTCTTTTATTATGTATTCTAAAATTTAACGTCTTTAATATACCTGTAATTTATGAATTTATAGTTTTACAGCTACATTTTAATCTAATCATAGTAACAAGAGCATAATCACTACTGTAGCAATAATACATGGTACAGCATTGCGTTTTGCCATTTCCATAGGGTTAATACCTGCAAGGCCAGCAATGATAATACCTGCACCTGCTACTGGACTCATACTACGACCAATGCCAGCACCTAATTGGGCCATGGAGCCCAATTGCATGATGCCATAGCCAAAGTCTGCCGCATGCGGTGTAACAGCTCCGTTAAAGGCAAGGGCTGCTGCATTACCAGAACCAGAGATAACTGCTAATAAGAATGGACCAAAGGCTGCACCGATTTGGGCGATTTGTTGAGAGTTCTTCATACCATCAATGAGTGCACTTGTAAGTCCAATGTACTGCATACCCGCAGTAAAGGCTGCCGCCGCAGCCATAAGACCGACTACATCACACATACCATCGCCAGTACCGCGGAAGAATTTCTTAACTGCTTCCGTTACATTAGGACGTACGGCAATAATACCGATAGCTGTACCAATGAGCATAGATACAGGAACAGAAATTTCAGGAATCACTGCTACTTGTTTACTACCGAGTACGAGTAATACAAGCGGAATAATTGGGATGATAGCATATAAATAATTTACTTTAAATTCTTTGCCTTCTTCTTCGTTAGCATCTTTTAATACATATCCTGTATGTTCCTTTTTAACAATAGCTACGATATTGAGCAAGATAGCTGCTACGACAATGCCAATAATAGCTTGCATAGAGAAGCTCGCAATAACGGTCATTACGTCTTCACCGGCAAGTTGTGCTACTTGTGGGTTAAACATAAGACCTGGGCTCAATGCACTACCCCAAGTTCCTAAGAAAATAGCAGAGCCTGCCATCGCTGGATGCACACCGGAGCGAATAAGTGCAGGAATTAATAGAGCACCTACTGCCGCTGCACAGCCTGCCGCTGTAGGTAACGCAATGTTGATCAAGAACGTAATAATAACAGCACCAGGAATGATGATTTTAGTCATCTTTTTAAGGCCTGCAGAGATGAAATATACCATGTGCTCTGTACATTTTGTATACTCCATAACATAACTAAAACCAAGCACTGTACAAATAGTTGGTACAAGCCCTGGATTTGTAAGCTCTTTTACAAAGGCTGTCGTACCAGCACTAAGCTGCCCACCAATAAAACACATTAATAAGCCCGATAATAACAACACAAGCCGTGTTTCAAACTGCTTAATAATGGCAATAAACGTCGCCACTACAATAACAATACCAGCAATAACCATAATCTCTCCAATCCATGTATTCCCTACCAATAGCAAGTATTCTCTGCCATTGTATTACGGAATACACCCTTCTAACCACGTAAAATATGATATCTTAGCTAGTTAATACAAATCTAACCAAATTATATCTACATCAAATATTACACCGCACTCAACCTAGTTAAGTTTAGTACTTTCTAAGCTAAGCCTTCTTAGCACCGTATCTAATATCTTAGCTCCCGTAACGATGTCATCCATATCTGCAAGTTCAGCTGGATTATGACTAATACCTTCACGGCATGGGATAAAAATCATTCCTGTAGGAACATCATCAGCCCAATGCATAGCATCATGACCAGCACCGCTTGGCATAGTCATATAGTCTACGCCTACAGACTTAACAGCCTCTTCAATTTCTCGAATCATAACCGGATGCATCGCCACCGGATGATCTTGTGCAACAGGCTCAATCGTATAGGATAAACCTCGTTTCTCTGCAATAACATCAATAAATTCCTTAATGAGGGTAACTACAGAATCTCGGGCCACCTTAGAAATACTGCGAATATCTACGCCCAGTTTAACGGCCCCAGGAATAACGTTCATCGCTCCTGGCACAACCTCTACTACACCGACTGTACCCACTACTGGAGGCTCCTCTTGCATAGATGCAATCTCCTCAATACCGAGAATGATTTTAGAAGCCCCACAGAGTGCATCATGACGCAAGTTCATTGGTGTGGCTCCACTATGATCCGCATTGCCACGGATGGTTACATAGAACCGCTCTGGTGCAGCAATACCAGTTACAACGCCGATAGGTTTTGCTTCGTGCTCTAGCACCTTCCCCTGTTCAATATGTATTTCAGTGAAAGACTTTACAGGTCTCTTATATTCCATATGCTCAATAGCATCTGGATTTAAATTACGCTCTTTTAATGCTTCATACAAGGAAATGCCTTGTTTATCTACTAAGCGATGTAAATCTTGCAATGTCAATTCACCGCGCATAGCTTTACTACCCAATGTGGCTGCTCCAAAGCGGCTAGACTCTTCACACATAAAGTCTACTACTGCAATGGTATGGTCATGTTCAAAACCATCATCAGTCATACTGCGAACCGCTTCGATAGCAGATAATACACCTACAACACCATCATAATTGCCCCCATTAGGCACGCTGTCCGTATGAGAACCAACCATGACAATCGGTAAGTCAGGATTCTTACCAACCTTATAGCCTATAACATTCCCGAACTCATCAGTTTCCACTGTGAGTCCCGCATCAGTCATGCGGTCAATAATATATTGGCGCCCCTTCCAATCTGCATCGGTGAAAGCTAGACGATTTATACCTTCACCAGGTGCAGTCAACTGTGCCATAGAATCAAAGTCCTTAGCTAAACGCTCTCGTTGGATCATATAACACCTCACAATCTAATCCCCATATTACATCTAACTTATAGCCCACTATACATATTTCTATGCATCCATCTATATAGTTATGCATCTATATAGTTATGTACCTATAGTTTGGATGTATGCATCACAATATCTCAATCAATATGTCCTATTTTAAATAGTGCGTAGCAATTGTACCTAATGCAACAATGCCGTTTAACATATCTTCTTCATCGATATCGAATAATGGATTGTGATGAGGTGCTTTAATAGCTGAGCCCAATACCATATAGGTTGCTCGACCACCACGATCAATAACACGATTTAAGAAATACGCACAGTCTTCACTACCGCCGCCGCTATAATCGAATGGAACTTCTTTAAAGATACCTAATGGTTCAATGATAGATTGTACTTCGCGAGCTAAATCATCGCTAATACGGCCTGCAGGAGTTTCACCTTGTTTTGTAATTTCAAAGGTACAATCATGCATTTCTGCAGCACCTTTAATAATTGTCTTAGTGCGTTCAATCATATAATCATTGATCTCTGTAGTAGCACCACGAGTTTCTAATTTAAGTGTTGCTACATCAGGAGTAACATTGCGGCCTGTACCACTTTCAAAAACACCTACATTCATGCGAGATGCACCTGCACTATGGCGAGCAATGGCTTGTAAGTTAATAACAGCTGTACAGCCTGCAAGCATGGCATTTTGAGCCTTTTCTGGAGAACCACCTGCATGAGAAGAATAGCCATGGAATACAGCATCAAGTTTTGTAGTCGCTAAAAAGCCATGATCACTACAAGCAAAGCAATTAGATAACTGTTCATTAAATCCGATATGCATACCGAACATCAAATCTACATCATCTACTACGCCAGCCTTTACCATCGCTTTAGCACCACGTACGCCTTCCTCTGCTGGTTGGAAGATAAGTTTAATAGTACCCTTCAAGCCTTCCTTATGTGTAGCAATATATTCAGCAAGACCAAGGCCCATTGTCATATGTGTATCATGACCACAAGCATGCATAGCCTTCTCATGTCGGGAACGGAAACCATTCTTAGCAGGAGTATGGTTAGATGCTTTAGATTCGATTACATCATTGGAATCCATATCTGCACGGAACGCTACTACAGGACCCTCATCACTAAACTTCATGGTTGCCACAATAGCTGTTTTACCATAGCCCATCTTCTCTACTAGTTCAGGATCAGCACCTTCATCCATAGCACGAGCCATTGCTGCTTTCATAACATCCTCGCTAGGCAAGCCCATACGAGAATCTAAATCAAGCACTTCTGCACCGAGTGCCACATCATAACCTAAGGCAATTAGCTTTTCAGCTACTTTAGCGGCAGAACGATATTCGAGCCAAGCTGGCTCTGGATACATATGAAAATCACGACGTAAAGCAATAAAATCATCGCGGCGTTGTTGTACGAAATCTTTTACAGACATAGGAACCTCCTAAAAATTAATTAGTACTTATATATTAACTATATGAATAGATAAGTAAATAGTCAACCAAATAGGTCATGTATACAATATAAAGAGACTAGCTATGATATAATAATAGTAACAAAGGAGGTGCCTATGACATTAAATGTTAATAAAGAAAAACTCACCATTTTAGATGTACAATTTGATAATTATGAGGACTTTGATGCAGTTTGGTATGCCGTAGGTTCATCTATGATTGAAGACTTCACTCCTACAACTGAATCAGTTCTAGAATTAAAAAATTATGTTACAAACAGAAGGAAGGAACTACAAATTGGCTAAGAACCAATACGAAGGTTACCAGTACATAGATTTAGATAATTTCTATACCTATGAAAATTCATTTGTATTAATAAATAAACAAAACATTCTAGATCCTAACTTAGCAAAAAATAATGAGCATTTATATGTATCAAAACGGCTTGCAGATTTATATATGTTACCAATTCCAGTATATTCTATGACTGATATACTAAAGCTCCATAAGTATTTATTCCAAGATGTTTATTCTTGGGCCGGTCAATATAGAAAAGTTAATATTACAAAGAGTGGCAATCCTTTTATGTCGATACAATCATTTAGCTCTGCCGAGAACTTTATAAATGATTTGCTAAATACATATCATCAAAAAACCAATACAAAAGAAAGTATAATTAAGAACTTAGCTAAAATCTTAGATTGCCTAAATTTCTTTCATCCATTTAAGGAAGGTAATGGTCGCACACAACGTGAAGTTATTCGAGTATTAGCATTATCAAAGGGGTATAAAGCTCAAATTCGTGTTTCTGAAGATGATACTGTATATAATACCTATATGGACGGAACCGTACATGGCGACTTACAGAAACTAGAACTATTATTTGAAAAAATATTAGAAAAAATATAATATTTGATTACAAAAAACACATATACCTCATGGTATATGTGTTTTCGTTTGTTTATTTCATTTCTACTTTATTCAGTTTTTCTAGTACTTCTCGTTTGATTTGACGGTGTCGATCCCAAGCGATAATGAATACGGTTGCAATGATGCAAATCATGCCAAAAATACCGACCAGCGTAAAATGATTCCCTAGCAATACCCATCCAAAGATCGCTGCTGAGATTGGTTCTAATGATGAAAGTATAGAGCCTTGTATAGCACCAATGAGTCTAACCCCTTCCATATAAGCATTAAAGGATACGACCGTACCAAGTATGATGATGGCGAATAATCCTAACCAGGTCATGCCATCCCAGAGGGCTTCTGATTCAACTTGTTGAAACATAGCTAAGGATAAAATACCACAGATAAACATGGCAAAGCCCACAATGGATGTGGTGCCATATTTCTTTAATAGCTCAATAGGTTGCAATGTATATACACAGATACTAGCTGCCGATACAAGCCCCCAGAATAAAGCAAGCACATTAAAGTTAGAAACATCTAGCCCTTCTTGCATGACGATACAGAGTGTTCCCACCAAGGCTAATATAATACAGAAAAACTCTGGTACAGATGGCTTTTTAAAGTATCTCAAAAACAAATAGATGATAATCAGCGTAGGCGCAACATATTGAAGGACCGTAGCAATACCGACTCCTGAAATGGCAATGGCCTTGAAGTATGAGTACTGAGATAAAGCAATACCTAAAATACCAAATACTAATAATTTCCCTACATCCTTAGGTTCTGTAAAGATAGAGAAAATACGCTTACCCTCCCTTATATAAGCAAGTCCTATCGTCAATATACCAGCTATGAGCAAACGCGCTTCTAGTAGCCACTCCACATTGATATGCTTTGCATTTTCAAGGAATTGTACAGATGTGCCTGAAAGCCCCCAAAATAGGGCACCTAAAATGGCAAGGGCCATACCTTTCCATTGTTTTTTCTCCATACAACCTCCTATCACAACTACTTTCACATTATGTACAATCATAACAAAGAGGCCTCTAAACCGCAATATCCAGCAAAGAGACCTCAAACTATGTACGTTTTTCTAGAGCAATTATAATAACTGTAGCAATAATCATGGCCATGCCAATTAACCCTAATGCACTAAATTGGTTGTCTAACAAAGCCCATCCAAAGAAAGCTGCCGAAATCGGTTCAATAGATGACAAGATGGATCCTGGCACTGCACCTATTCTCTTAACACCTTCTAAATAAGCATTAAAGGATACAATTGTCCCCAAAAAGACAACATTGAAACAGCCAATAACAGTCCATACATCCCACATAGCATACGAATTAGGCTGATGAAATAAAATGGCAACAACAATACCACTAAGAAGCATACCAAATCCTACAATCGGCAAGGTTCCATATTTATATAGTAAATCTACAGGAGAAACACTATATACAGCGACGCCTACAGCAGATAAGAGGCCCCACACGAGCACTGCCAGTGGGAATCGCTCCATAGAAAAGCCATCATTCCCCATCAAACAAATCGTACCTACCAAGGCCAGTATAACGGAAATAATTTCCCCTTTAGAGGGCCTTTTACCATAACGGGCAAGCATATAAATAATAATCATTGATGGCGCCAAGTATTGAAGCACCGTCGCAATACCGGCCCCTGCTAAAGCAATGGATTTAAAGTATGTATATTGGCATAAAGCCATGCCAAATACGCCAAAAACGATAAGCCCTACCGTATCTTTCAAACTACGAAAGACATGGAAGATAGAATTACCATATTTAAACCATGCATAGACAACGGTCAATAATCCTGCTGTAATTAATCGCATGGTGACTAGCCATTCCAAGTTCATATCCCTAAAGTTACTTAAGAACTGTACTGAAGCACCTGATACGCCCCATAAAACAGCTCCTAATAGGGTTAGTAAGACACCTATAATTTCATATCGCTTCATAGGATTAGTCGCCTAAGAGATCTACATGTACTTTTACAACAACCTTGCGAATTTTAATAGGCTTATCATTAACAGCTAATAGTGGTCTATGGATATCAGATGGGAAGAATACTGTATAATACCCTTCTGGGCAATGGATGTGTCCTTCATCGACAGCTTCATTAGGATAGAAATAGCAATCACGATCTGGATAAGACTCCACAGGCTTTACGAGGCCTTTATCTACAAAAAAGCCCATATTTTCTTCCCCATCTACCATGAATTGAATATCTACATAGTTGCGATGAGACTCAGGTTTTGTAGTTTCAAACAATTTTGTTTCTACATCGTCTACATTGGCGTACATCATGTCCCCTTCAATGGCATGACGGCCGCCTGGCAATGCTTTCAAGTCTGTATTTTTTAAGAAATCTAAAGCTCGTACGATGGCTTTAGGATAGCCCATTTTTGTATAATCTGCAGTAATGCTAGAGAAAAACATATACGATCCTTTCTCGATATATGGAAATAATACCCGATACATAAGCAATTATATTATCTTAATGTTAGCACATATATACATAAAGGACTAGCAATTCTATTATTTCCACTGCATCTATACATACCAATGATTAGTTCCCCATATTCTCCAGTATCGATTAAGCTCTATCCTAATCTATTTCAAATATAGTAAAAGCCCTCCATACGCTACATATATGGAGGGCTCGTGTAAAATACTATTCAAATTTATGACTTACGTCAATTGTTATGCTATTAAGTTGTTACGATATGCAATTATCTATTCAGTTGTAGTGATTCTAACTGTATTTGATACAGTACGTGGACATGTTCTTAACTTTATTCTTGAGTCTTACGAGCAGCGATAATTTCTTCCGCTTGCTTATGTGGAACCTCTTCATAAGTATAGAACTGACGGTTAAATACGCCTTGTCCTTGAGTGATAGAGCGCAATGCAGTTACATAGTCGGCCATTTCAGCCAATGGTACTTGTGCTTTAACAACAGAAATACCTGTTCTTTCACTTTGTTCCATGCCTAATACACGACCTCGACGGCTATTCAAATCACCCATGATGTCGCCCATGAAAGCATCCGGTGCAAACACGTTAACTTCATAGATTGGTTCTAATAGGACTGGTTTCGCCTTAGGAATTACATCCTTGATGGCTTGTGACGTAGCTACTTTAAATGCTAACTCTGAGGAGTCTACGCTATGGTAAGATCCATCCAAGAGTGTCACTTGCACGCCAATCATAGGATATCCCGCAATTAAGCCTTTATCTAGGGTTTCTTTGGCACCCTTTTCCACTGCTGGTATGTATTGTTTAGGTACAGCACCACCAAAGATTTTGTCTACGAATGCAAATTCGCTTCCATCGTATAATGGGTCCACTTGAATCTTAACGTGACCATATTGACCATGACCGCCACTTTGTTTTTTATATTTAGACTCGGTTTCAGCGGAGCCTTTAATGGTTTCGCGGTATGGAATATATGGAGTCACAAGTTTAGCTTGTACGCCATATTTACGATCCATTTTGTTGAGGATATGCTCGAGATGAACCTCGCCCATACAATCGATTTGTAGTTGACGGGCCTCAGCATTTTTCACTACTACGCAAGTAGGATCTTCTTCTGCTACTTTTAGAACAGCACCAGCTAATTTTTCCTCCTCACCTTTTTTCACAGGTTCTAATGCTACTGTGTATAGAGGTTGAGGGAAACGGATAGCGTCGTATGTCACTTTAAAGTCAGGAGCAGTTAATGTATCGCCAGTCTTAGCATTAGCCAATTTCGGTATCACTACGATATCGCCAGCTTTAGCGGCAGATACAGGGATTTGTTGCTTCCCGATAAGGGTAACCATCTTGCCCCATTTTTCTTCTACACCTTGGTTTACATCATAAAGGCGGTCGCCTTCTTTTAGTTCACCAGAGAAGATACGTACAAAGCTTTGTTTGCCTGCGAATGGGTCTAACAATGTTTTAAATACGAATGCAGTTAAAGGTTTATCTACATGTACTACACATTGTTCGCCGGTTTCCGCATCAGTTGCGGTCATCACTTTTTTAGTTGCATCCGGCATGTAACGGATCATACGATCCAATACTTGATCTAGGCCAATACGAGATGTGGCACTGCCACACATGATTGGGCACACACGGCCACTAATCATCCCTTCACGCAAGCCTTGGCGAATTTCCTCTAAGGATAACTCTTCGCCTTCTAAATATTTTTCCAACAATTCATCGCTACCTTCAGCCGCGGCTTCTACGGTCATTTCCCGAATTTCTTGAGCCTTTTCGATAAGGTGAGCTGGTACAGCAATCTCTGTTGGTTGGCCGTCCTTGTAAGTAAACGCAGTCATTTTTGCTACGTCTACGACGCCTTCAAAGTTGGCGCCTTCACCGATAGGAATCTGCAATGGCATAATGCCTTTGCCAAATAATTCCCGCATTCTTTCAATAGTACCGAAGAAATCGGCACCATCAACATCCATTTTATTGATAAATGCCATGCGTGGCATTTGTAATTCAACTGCATAATCCCATGCGCGAACTGTGTCAGTTTCTACACCAGATGTGGCGGATAGTACCATTAACATACCATCGCACGCACGCAAAGCGGCACGAACTTCGCCATGGAATTCATTATAGCCTGGAGTATCTACGAAGTTAACCTTATGGTCATGCCATTCACATGGAGCCATGCCCAATTGGATTGTTACGTTACGTTTAATTTCTTCAGGTTCAAAGTCCATAATATGTTTATTGTCTTGGCCTTTACCTACGAAATCAACCGCACCAGAGGTTAACAACAAAGATTCGACAAGAGCTGTTTTACCCGCACCATCGTGGGAAACAACAGCAACATTTCTAATTTTATCACTACTGTACTCTTTCATCGGAATCGCCTCCTTAATGGCAAATTACGGCTTTTGCTAATACATTTCGACACACAAATAGAAAAGTCCTCTTTTTTCGAAAAAATTTATCAAAAAAAGAGGACTCTTTATTAATATTAATTTATATATGAGTATTATCTACCCACTAAAGAGGCACAGCCGCCAAGAAGTGCCATGAAGATTGCCCAGATAAGAACAAAGATAATGGATGTAATGATACAGGCAATGAAAACTTTCATTTTAGTAAGCATGACCTGTCTTGCCATAAGTTCTAAGGATACCCAGATAGAAATAATAATTAATGCCACGGTTCCTACAAAATATACGAAACCTGCAATAGCACTACTATCGGATGCTAGACCTAATATGCCCATTAAAACCAAGATTATCGTATAACCAATACTAAATAATAGTACGCCATACCCTTGTAGATACCAACTAACTTTCATAATGGCTTGTACATTGTCGGTACCACCCATTTTAGTAATAACCCAGTTATATACATAGGAACCGATGGCAACCATCACAAAGGACCAGCCGATACTAATAAGCCATGCAAAGATGAATATAAAGCTGGCACCGATACCGAGTAAATAGGTTAAAGCAGTAAATTCATTATGAGGGAGAAAGGGAATTAACATAGTCCCAAATAAAGCCAATATAATATATGGGATAGCCCACAAGAATACAGTGCCCCAGAATCCTTTTTGCAATGTCCCCGATTGTACAACTTGATCAATACCGCCTTTAAACGGATTCGCAAATAACTGCCAAAAATCAGAATACCATTTTGTCTCCATAATACACCTCATGTAATGGGGCCCCATCTATATATAGATAAAACTACCCCAAAACTTATAATAGGATCAATGAATTAGATACACAGAGAAAACTAAAACTCTCCCGTCCGTTTACCGTAATGTTTGGAGTCACCATTTTGCTTCCACCCAACGGTATCACCAATGGACATAACGCGGCGCGTTAAGCAGTCTTTACATTTGTCTGCATTATCATCTACGCAAGGTTTGTTGTCATATAACAAATACTTTGCCCGATGTTCAGGGATTGTAATGATAGGCATCAAAATATTGGCACCCGCAGCAAGTCCCTTTTCACGGCCCAGTTTATCCAAAGCTTGTAATGCCGTAGTAGCTGCAATATTGACATCTTTCAAGAATAAGCGGGTTAACGCAATCATCTTAAGGCCTAATTGAATACGGCGCAATTTACCAGTTTCATCATCGATGCCCATAGCTAATGCTTCTTGGCCTAGCGGCGTATCGTGATGTACCACATATGGTCCCATACCGATCATGTCGATATCCATGTCGCGATAGAACAAGATATCGTTCACTAAATCTTCCTCTGTTTGGCCTGGCAAACCAATCATGACGCCTGTACCTACTTGGAAACCTACGCGGCGCAAGCTACGTAAGCATTCAATGCGCGTTTCAAAAGAGTGTAGTTCATCTTGAGGATGAATTTTATGATATAGCTCTTTATTTGTTGTTTCAATGCGCAATAAATAACGACTAGCGCCGGCTTCACGCATGCGGCGGTACGCCTCTTCGCTTTGTTCCCCTACGCACATCGTAATGCCTAGAGAACCATCGCCAATGGCTTTAATATCGCGAATTAAATCCACCACATAATCGACGAATATATCATCACTGCGTTCACCAGATTGTAACGTAATAGAACCATATTCATGGTCATAGGCCCACTGTGCCATCTTGATAATATCTTCTCGATTCATATCAAAGCGTTCCGTCTTATCATTTTCACGACGGATACCGCAGTAATTACAATTCTTAATGCATCGGTTCGAGAACTCGATAAGGCCACGATAGTACGCTACAGGCTGTACATATTTCGCCTTTACTTCGTAAGCCTTTTTATATATTAACTGCAACTGTTCTTCATCAGTTACAGACATGAGAAATCGCAATTCTTCCTCGGTCAGCCATTCATCGCCGACAAGGTCTTTTCCGAGAATGTCTTGCACTTGCAAACAATCACTTCCTTTCATAACGAACCGTCATCGATTCGCTTGGTATAGTAATGGAATCTATGTCAGTAACACAGGTAAACCCATTCACTTCGCGCGGCAAATCCCGCACATGTTTCACTTGTCGAGTTAAACATTCGTGAGCCATCATACCACGACTCATTTTTGAGGACGTACTCATCTGTTTAAATGCATCGCCTCGTAACTCCCAAAATTCAACGGTCACTACCTTTGGATGGTTTACCATTTTGGCATATTCTTTAGACGCTAGATTGAGAATCCAATCTTCCTTGTGAAAGTAGGCATCTACCGCTTCACGCCACGTGTCATATAAGTTAATGCCTACCTTATCTACCATATCGAGTCGATAGTCTCTAACGCCCATCATAGGCTCTACAACGCCGTACAAGGCAGACATCACAACGAGGTGGCTTTCACCAAAGGCCTTGGCCTCATCAGACAAGTTCTGCCAGTCTAAATATTTGAAAGCAATACCATCGTAACTTTCACAAGCTAACCCAACAGGATGGGACTCAAAAGCTTGATAGAAATCAAAGATAGCCTGCGCCTTATCATCCTTGAGTTTCAAGGCCTTACCAAGGGCCGCCACATCTAGGGACTGTACATGTTTTACAATATCTTGCGTAATGTGCGGTTGAAATTGACCGTCTTGGACTGCAGTATGTACTGCCCCATCATTGTCAACAGTAGTAATCGTTTTGGTCTTACTAGGAGAGAGGACGATTTTCATGGGATAATTCCGCCTTGATAGTTTCCTCTGTCAAATTGTCAATCAACTCAGGATTCCACAACATGAGAGGCACAGCCACTACATGGCTAGCTTTCATTTCTTTACATAAATTAATACATTCTTTAAGGTAATCAGAATCTTCATCTACAAGATCGCATACGATAACAACGTGACGGCCTTTTAGATTAACACCTTCGTAGTCGATGCTGCCAGCAGATACTGTAAGCATACCTGTTTCCAAACGACCTTCACTCATGTCGTTCAAACGAGACATCAACACATGCTCGAGCATAGTGGATACAGGTGTTACAACGCGGCCAATACCGATAAGGGCCTCAGGTTGGGCGTGAACAATAACTGTTTTCTTGCGTTTATCAGTTCTAAAATCAACTAGAGCTTTTTCTAAAGCGCCAAAGAACACGAATAATTGCCAAGGATCAAAAGAACCTGTTTGGAACATGTCGATAACAGAGCCATCCTCATCCATATTTAGGCGCGTTAATAATTTCTCTGCAATGTCGTTTACTACAACACTAAAATCAGATTGCATTGCATCTTGTACTTTTACTTCGTCAGCCATTAGGTCCTCCTAATTTCTATCTATTACACTGGTGAGGGAATGTTCCCTACAGGATTTATACTATCTTTAATTGTAACATATTTTATAGCCCACATGGTTATTCATGGATACACTTTTTACATAACAACTATACCAGTTATATGACAAAGTAATTCTAATAAAATAATGTTGCATGATTAATGTAACTTTATAAATTTGAATACCTGTTATACAAAAAAGACCGCTAACGCGGTCTTTTCCTATTACCCTACAATGAGTAGGTAAATATTCATAACGGTAACAACAATACCAATGCCCCATAATAGCACATTCGTATATGTATGGTTCGCATATTGCCCCATCACCTTACGGCTACTCGTCATATAGAGCTGCAAGAAAATTGTAATAGGTAGTTGCAAACTCAAGAACATTTGAGAGATCAACAATGCTTGGAATGAATCAGTAACAAATACAATCAACAGCAATGCCGGAATGTATGTTAAAGCCAAACCTAATCGAGTATGGAAGTCTTTCATATCGTAAGACTCACCAAACATGCCTGCAAATATACTCGCTCCAGCCATACCTGCTGTAGCAGAAGAGGCAAAGCCCGCAAAGAGCAATGCGATAGCAAAGATAGTACCTGCTGCAGGGCCAATGAGAGGTCGTAACAACTCCTCCGCCTGTTCAAGCTCTGTTACTTCAATGCCGTGAGTAAAGAACACTGCTGCCGCCAGTAAAATCATGGCGGAGTTAATCATCCACCCAATCCCCATAGAGAATAAGGTGTCTAGGAATTCATAACGCAATTGGCGCTTCATTATAGAAGGATCTTGCGTATTGAATTGGCGACTTTGGATGATTTCTGAGTGCAAGAACAAATTGTGAGGCATAATAACAGCCCCTAAGATACTCAAAATAACGAGCATCGATTCATTCGGAATCTTAGGATCTACCCAACCAATGCCTGCTGCCGCCCAGTCCACATTGACCATATTGACCTCAATGAGGTAGGCCAATGCAATAAGGGATACAAAACCTGCAATAATCCGCTCCAGTTTTCGATAGGAGTTTGTAATGAGCATAACAGTACATATAACGGCCGTTAATACACTACCTATCAGAAGCGGAATGCCAAAGAGCATTTTCAATGCAATAGCAGCGCCGATAAATTCAGCCAATGCCGTTGCCGCAGCTGCAATGCCAGCTGTACTCAATACAAAGCGAGACACGTAACGCGGTAAAAATTCATAGGCACATTCGGATAAGCATTGGCCCCGTACAATGCCTAAATGAGCCACATTATGCTGCAATAAAATCAGCATAATCGTAGATAGTGTTACTACCCATAAAAGTTCGTAACCATAACTAGCACCGGCAGCTAGATTAGCCGCCCAATTGCCAGGGTCGATAAACCCTACAGTTACAATAATGCCAGGCCCTATAAATTTAAAGACCTCGCTCACCTGGTGCTTACCATTTTGGTGAACAGTAAACAACTGTTTCTTTAAGAAATCAATCATTATAACTCCTTATTAAGGGTTATAGAGTAAAGGTCATCTCCGTTTGCATGCGAGCATCGGTTTTAGATTTTGTATCCTTACCACCGGTATAACGGATGCGCACATTATTATTTACTTTAACACGAGAATCATCAATTTTGAATTTCTTCATTTTTTCTTTGATTTGTTCATCTGTTAAAGCGCGCTCTTCTGGTTTTGCCACTTCATCAGTAGCTGTATCTAAAGCCTCTTGTTGAGATTTAGATACTTGGTATGTTTTACCAGATTTCTTAGCTTTTTCAGCACGTTTTTCGTCTAATTTTTGACGGCGCTCTTGCGTAACTTTCTTGTCGCGACCGATACGATAGTCCATTACATCACGCATATTTTCTTGATAAATGCGCAATGCATATTGGCGATCATTTTCGTTCATTTGCTCTCGTTTGGTTACTACCTCATCGATAAGAGGCATAAGCTCATCCTTTGTATAGCTTGTATTGCCATCAAAAACAAAACCATGTGTATCTGTAATAGCACCGTGTTTAATTAGCGTTTGTAATGCCGTATACGTCCAATCATTTGGCGTAATTACACCAGCACTCGCATGAGGTTCTGCTTTACTAGAACTTCTTACAGTTTCTACATCAGCACTAACACCATCCACCATAGGACGTGCACTTGGAATAGCAATGCTTTCAGCATGAACAAAGCCAACAGAGGCAACAAGACATAATGTGCCGATACCGATAGCGCGACGAAGTAAATTCATGTGACGTGTATATTTCATATTCATAAGAGTCTCCTTAAAATTACATTTTATACAATCTATTATATGAAACCCCTTGTCATACGTCAACTCTATAACCTTACACGCCTGTATACATCAATATTTACAAGACCTTAAACTCATTTGAGTCCTTACACATTAAGGTCCATACCTAGTAAATAATACAATAAACAAAAAGACCTCACATCGCGTGATGTGAGGTCTCAGCATGGCGGAGGATTAGGGATTCGAACCCTAGCGACGGTAACCCGCCCTAACGATTTAGCAAACCGTCCTCTTCAGCCTCTTGAGTAATCCTCCATGCTTTACTGGGTAATCATATCATACCCAATAAGGCATTGTCAATTGTATTATTTCAACATGGATTCGATGAACCAGATTTGTTTTACTACTATATTAAATATAATATTCTATGTAGCCATCGGGAATTTTCTTTTCCTCAGCCTTACCGTTATTAGTACGACGAGGTTTACGGACATACATATTTTCTGGATCTGTTTCAAAGATAACCATGTCTTTCGGGATATCATGTTTAATAACAAGGTTACAACCGATTTTTGTGCGGGCACCGATAGTAATATCCCCTAAGATTTTTGTGCCTGTACCGATGAGCACTTCGTCTTCGATGGTTGGATGGCGTTTTACCTGTTTAGAGGACATACCGCCTAACGTTACTTGATGAAACAGTGTTACATTATCACCTACGATGGCAGTTTCACCGATTACAACACCCATACCATGGTCAATAAATAAACCGCGGCCAATCGTTGCACCTGGGTGAATTTCAATGCCCGTTACGTGACGAGAATGTAATGCCACACGACGCGCCAAGGTTGGCCATCCCGCCTTATAGAGGCGGTGCGCAAAGAAATGCCAGAATAAGGCCGTAATATGCGGATACGTCCAAATAACCATCCACACGCTTGTTGCGGCTGGGTCAGAATCCATTACGCGCTTAATATTATATTGAATTTTGCCCCATAATTCGCGCAAACCTTGCATCATAGTGACTCCATCTCAAATAACTCTACTCATATAATATATAGTATACAACATATGTGGTCTGTATTCCTATACATAAGACGTTTTATCTATGCGAAATCCGTTATTTTACATATTCGTTATTAGCAAAATCCAAAAGGGATAAATATTTTTCTACCCCATCTGGTGCAATAACCACTATATTTGCCTTTGGTTCTTCTCGTGCAATGCGCTTAGCCGCTACGATAGCTGCCCCCGCTGAAAGTCCAATAGAAACACCGCTTTCACGCATAAAGGTTTGTACTTCGCTAAAGGCTTCTTCATCACTTACAGTTTGTACGCCGTCCATCAAGCTTTGGTCGAAGTTTTCAGGAATGAAGCCCGCACCAATGCCTTGAATTTTGTGAGGACCACCCTTACCTTCTGTAATGGCCGGAGATCCTGTTGGCTCTACGGCAATAGCTTTTACGTTAGGATTATGTTCTTTCAATCGTTTTGTAACGCCTGTAAAAGTACCACCAGTGCCAATACCTGCTATGAAAACATCAACATTTGGCACTTGCTCTACGATTTCAGCACCCGTAGTACGGTAATGCATATCTGGATTCGCAGGATTTACAAATTGGCCCAAAGTAAACGCATTAGGATATTTCTCTAAGATTTCATTTGCTCGTTCAAGAGCACCCTTCATGCCCGTTTCTTTCGGCGTTAAGATGAGCTGTGCACCGTACGCCTTAATAAGTTCACGACGTTCTTTACTCATGCTTTCAGGCATAATAATTACAGTTTTAATATGTAAGATAGCGCCCACCATGGCAAGAGCAATACCTGTATTGCCACTTGTAGCCTCTACGATGATGCTATCCTCATGGATACGGCCTTTCTCCTTGGCGTCTTGTAACATGCCAAGAACGGCACGGTCTTTCACAGAGCCACCTACATTATATTTTTCAAGTTTTACATAAATATTGGTATTTGGTAATTGATATACCGGCGTTTTACCAATCAGTTCAGTTGTTTGATTTGTTACTATGCTCATCTGATCCTCCCTCTAGCGACAGATGATAAAAATCGTCCTCAGGAATATCCCAAGGACGATATGTATTTCACCTTGTTACTCACTATACACTGGGTATAAACGTTTATGCATTCTGATTAATACAACCATACTCTAACACCTGAATCAATCCATTGTCAAGAGAATGAGAATAGCTTTTAAAACCCAAAAAATACAGGAAATAACTAGGTTTATCTATTTACTTGTAAGTACGTCCACCACCACATCCCATGTGATAGGCACGAATATGATGGCTAAAGATAATCCAATAAAGAGAACGGCCCCCACCAATATACTTAGACGAGGAACTAAGGATATGACAACGCTCTTGGCCAATCTATATGCTTTACTTAAGTCATGATGTAGCGCCACATGGCCCCATAAGAAGCCTGCCAGTACATAGGAAATAATATAAGGATCAAGAATCACATGTGTGGCTAGTTCATTATTGGTGTGCATAATGCGGTTGATAACAGGTGAAACTAGTACATTCACTAGCATAGCTAACACCTTGAACCACACAACGCAGACAATATATGTCCACATACTCCCCTTGGTCATCCACAGCATGTATAGGAGTCCTATTATACTTGCCCCCAGAGAACCCTTTTCGCCTTCCATGTATCGCTCCATCCAAGATGGCGGCTCCTTGCCCTCCTCTACTTGGCTATAGTGAAAGGATAGATTTCTTTCACCATGGGCCACATCGACAAGCCCCAAAACTTGGAATACGACGAGCAAAAACAAGACAGCTACAACGACTTGGAAACTTTCACTAAAGAAAATATCCATAAAATCAACATCGAGATAGCCTATATTCATAAGGTTGCCGTATATATCGTAAAAGGCTAGATATATAGCATTTGTTAGGAATAGGTCCATAACAAATAGGAGCAACACAAAGATAATATAGCCGTTCCATCGAGTCCATTTGCTTTGTGATTCTATATAGGTATTCGTCCCTACCATAATCGACGCAGGGTGTATAGACAAGGTCACACCAATCATAAAACATATTATGAACGATGTGACCATTGTTAAATATTCGTATGCCATATTAACGGTATGCTACGCGCTCTGGCTGCATGTCATGAAAATGAAGGCGCTCTTTTGCAGTCTTTTCCCACTCCGTACCAGGCTTGCCATAGTTTGCGTATGGATCGATGGACAAACCTCCGCGCGGCGTAAACTTGCCCCATACCTCGATGTACTTAGGATCCATCAACTTCACAAGGTCTTTCATGATAATGTTGATGCAGTCCTCGTGAAAGTCCCCGTGATTGCGGAAACTAAATAGGTATAATTTCAAAGACTTGGACTCTACCATTTTCTTATCTGGTACATAAGAAATGTAGATCGTCGCAAAGTCTGGTTGACCTGTCATAGGGCACAAGCTTGTGAACTCAGGGCAGTTAAATTTTACAAAATAATCATTGTCTGGGTGCTTGTTATCAAACGCCTCTAACACCTGTGGTGCATAATCAGTTGGGTAATCGGTCTTGTGACCTAACATCGTTACCCCTTGTAACTCTTTTTCAGATCTGCCGGATGCCATAAGGAACCTCTTTCTATAATACGGTATAAGAAATAATTCGTGTGATACTTAATTATATCATAAGAAATTCTAGTTCTTATTTTCTAAAATGTATTCCATAAGAGGTTTCGCCTCATTATAATTACGGTTCTATATATGTAATTAATTGATAGAACAAAAAACATATATACAGCTTTAAAATTTTTTATTGTTAGCGGACATTCTTACTTTTCCCTTGATTCTCAATAACGGGAATATACTTTTTCTTTACAGCTTAAACGCTACAAAAAATCATAGAATTTCAATATACCTAGAACCGCTAAGAAATAAAAGAATACAATCCACACTACATACATCTGTTTCTTTCTAGCCCAATCATAATAACGACTGTGTGATGGCTGCCTGAATAGGGTAGCTGCAACTAAAACAGGTTGTAAAAACCAAGCCATAACAATTGGCACAGCTATGTAATCTAAGAAATAAAACATGCTAAAAAGCATGAAGGGGTATGCAATAATTATCGCCCAAGAGATAAATTTAATAAAACTATAATTAGAATTAGCAATTAAAGATACTAGTAATGGTGAAAGTTTTTTTCTTAAGAGTATCTTATATATGATCCAATAGAGAACAATTGCCGAGTAAAAGATGACTACGAAAACTAAGGGTAAATGAATATGCACAAATACTAACTCCTTTTACGACTTAAATAGTTATAAATATAGGTCCATACCACATAGCTCAAAAGGATTACAATATATAGAGTAACAAAAAAATAAAAATCGACTTCATCCTTGATCATTTCAGGATTTGTAACAATAGTAAAAGGAATAATTATAAGAAGGAAAAGTACAACACCCCTCACAAAATAATTGTAAATTTTTAAAAATAACATATGAGTATTTCTATCATTAAAACCACTCGTTTACAACACAACTAAAATTTTAATATTAATATATCATAAAATTTATATAAGTTTATATAATAAAAATTAGAACAGTCCATCATGATTGCCACATCCTTAACACCATATATCGGCTATGATAAGAGTACTAAGATAGTAAAAGGACGCTATAGTTCTATATCATTCAGTAACACTTATCACTGAAGATTAGACTATAACGTCCTATCGGGTTTAAATGATCATGATCTTAAGATTAATTCAAATATAATCATTTTTTTAAGAGCTTATATATAAAGTACCATCCCAACATAAATACTCCACTAATAATATAAGCACTACCATAGAAGTATATCCAAAACTCGTCACTGATAACCTCAGGGTCCATAACAAGCATTAATGTAATGCCTACTAAGAAAAAAATCATTCCACCCCAAAAGATTAAATTAAATATTTTTAAAAACATTTTCACCTCAATAATATGCTGACTCTTTTCAAGCACTTCTCGTACTTTTTATATCTTCATTTTCTTAAACATCATTTGTCTGTATCCTTTTTCAAATCATATTTAATTCTATCTTTAGCATATGTAGGTTCAAGATATCTAATAATAGGTTAAAACGTATAAAAATATGTATAAGGCTACTAAAAATAACCAAGCATATACGCCCGCTTTAAAATTAGACTGATACATCTCTACTTTATCACTTTCAAACTCATTATTCTTAATCATAAAGTACATTCCAACTAAAGAAATCCCCATACAAAATATCCACCACAACAACATAGTGAATGGAGATATTAAATTACGTATGAAAAATATTCCAAATCCGAATACTAAGCTAAAAGTATAGATAATTCGAGCTAAACTAAGCTTACCTTTATGCGTAATAAGTTTGTATATGAAAAATATAATACCAAATATTATAATCAGATCTTGATACATTACTTATCTACATCCTTTTTCAAATTATATTTAATTCTATCTTTAACATATATAGGTTCAAGATATCTAATAATAGGTTAAAACGTATAAAAATATGTATAAAGCTACTAGAAATAACCAAGAGTATAAAGCACCTTTAAAAAGTTTTTGATGTTTTTTAGTTTTATCCACATCATAATGCTCACTACTAGGTATATAATACATTCCAATCAATGAAATCCCCATAACAACTGAAGACCAAAAAAATAATACAAATATCGAAACTACTTCATGAAGTAAACCTAATCCAATCCATATAGCCATACCTAACATTGCGACAATTCTAGCTAAAGTGAGCTTCCCTTCATGAGTAATTAATTTATATATAAAAAATATTATTCCTGATATTATAATTAAATCCTGAAGCGTCATTTGTCTATATCCTTTTTCAAATCATATTTAATTCTATCATCTATATTCCTTACTAAGCTTCTTTTGAGAGTCAACGGGATATTGCTTTATTTCCCCGCCAAAGGATCTGCTTTTCCTAAAGGATTAAAAAATGTACAAAGATTTTTCATCATATAACTCATTAGCAAAAATATCGCTTATTGTATGCCCCTCTAAACAGGGAATTGTTAAAAAAACATCTAAATCCGACTCTTTAATGACGTATTCATTATTAATCCATATATGTTTATGTAGCAGTGGATGTTTTTCACCATGAGAAAAATCATTATCTACTATTATATTAACACTATTAGTTATAGGTTGAGATATAAAATTTATACCAGATATAGACATATGCTTATATAAATTGCATAAAATTTAAGTTTATAATAAAATTTTCATATATATTTGGTAACGTTAATACATTCAGAGAAATATAACACCTTATGGAGGTCCCTTATGAAATTAAAACAGCTTATTTTATCTAGCATCGCTGTAGGTGCACTAGCTTTCACATTTGGCGCAGTACAACCTGCACAAGCGGCTATTGGCATGGAGAATCCAGGTCCAGCTATGAACCTTGAAAAGCCTGCATCTGTTACAACTGCCCATCATATCAATGTAGATGGCAAGGTTGTTGAGCCTATTAATGGTCAGCAAAATGTAATCTATGTAGATGGTCAACCGCTCGTAGCATTACGCCAAGTGTCTGAAGCATTGGGCTATAAAGTAGCTTGGGATGAACCTACTAAGACAGCATTAGTAGACATGAACATCGCTACACTAGCAATCCAACCAGACTCTGCTGAAGTAGTACGCCATGGCAAATTAAAGATTATCAACCTTGATACATCCGAAACCTTCTTGCCTGCAGCTCGCAAAGTAGACGGCACAATCTTTGTAAAACCTCAAGTGTTCAAATTATTATTGAATGACGTGAAAATTACAAAGGATGAAATCTTCATCGCCCCTCAACGCGCACAATTGGCATCCACTACAAACACAGAGGTATCTCATAAGAATGAACTCAATACATTCTTACCACCAGCTCAAGAGGATGTGAAGAAAAAAGAAGATCCAAAAGCAACAGAAAAACCACTTATCAAAATCAAAAAATCCTTAGCCAAAGATACTGTCACAACAGATGAACAAACAACATCTACAGATGTATCTGAATACCAACGTGCTAACGGATTAGATCGATAAGCGAACTTAATAGATTTTTCCACAAACCTATTAAAGCTGTAACGTAATCTAGGCAAAGAAAAAGGTCCCTCAAGGGGACCTTTTTTATTTGTATATAACTTATATAGTTATTCGAAATTAGTTACACTATATTTGATGACTATATTATTTACCAAAACCATAACGGTTAAGAGCTGTGTTACCATTGCCAAATATAGCCATAATTTTAGCCATGAAATAATCAGCCACTGCTACAGAGTATGCCGCAATATCATTGAAATCAGAGTATTTAGGTGCAGTATTATTCGCATTAGTGCTAACAGTTGTAGTACTAGCTTTAGGAGCAGTCAATTTATTTGTAGCAGGTGCAGGATCTGTAACTGTTACAGTAGAGCCCATGGCTGGATTAACATAACCTGTTGGAGTGGATACTGGTGGGCGTTGGGAATCAGTATATTTATAACCATAAGAAGCGTCTGCGTGTTGTGGTGCCAATGTAGCTACACCAAATGCAAGTACAGATGCAGCCAAAACGATAGAGAATTGTTTTGATACTTTCATAAAAACCTCCAAAAACACAAAAGTATTTATCAAAATCATGATAACGGAAGTTTATTATAAACCAGCCAACTAAACGCACAATGAAAGAGAGTTAACATCATTTATATTTCATTTATCAATTAATTTTGACGCTTTCAACGCTATCTTTTACAGAATCCATTTGTCGTTTCAAAGCTTTAATAGATCCTTTTACATCGTCAGGAATCTTGACGTCTTTAAGACCTTTTGCCGATTCCGAGGCACGTTTACTATTTTCACTAGCTTGCTTCATACCCTCTTTAATTCTGTCCATATTCTCATCTAGCTCATCAAATGATTCTTCATCATAGATGATAAAATTACTGCCCCCGTGGGACGTAATATTTAGTGGCCCCATGGTAAGCTGACCATTATCGATGCGAAGCGCATCTGTGGAAATGGTCGTAATATTCGTATTCACCTTCACATCACTAAAGGACAAATGCCGCCCTTTATTGTGAAAATTCCCAGTAATATTTTTAATAGGAATAAGCATATAGTGGCCTTCTCCAGACCAGAAATTCCCCCATACCTCCATGTCACGAGGCTGGCCCTCGCTTCTAAAGTTCAAATTAGCCGACACAGGTACAACAAATTCAGGTGTTTTGAGAGCCTCACTACTATCTAAATCCTTTGCTATCCCTGTAATCGTATAAGCCCGAGTATCTAAGTTATATATGCCCTTTGCCTCTAGCTTTCCGCCGTATACATTGGCATTTACATTTTCAAAGTTCAAAATGCCGTCTTGGTACGTTACATCGCCTACGACATTTTCAAAGGTAAGCGCAGGAATTCGTAAAACAGGCATCGTTACACGCCCTTTAGCCAATGGACGATTAAAATCACCTGTTACCTTTGTCAGCAAGGTCATTGCATCGTGGATATTATCGCCAAAACCGAGTGATGATGGGTCCACACCCTTTACATCAAACTGCAAGTCTAACTGAGGCATGCGATGCTTTAATACATCCTTTAGATCAACACGACCTTTCAGTGTAAGACCATCACCAATGGCTGTGCCACCGAACTTACCCGTTTCCATATCAATACGAATAGCACGGTTACTATCAAGATGTATTTTAGAATTCACGTTCCTCATTACATAGTGACGATTTTTCTGAAAGATTTCCAGCTGGTTATTTCTCAATGTAATCGTAAGATTTAAATGTTGACCGTCCCAATTAAAGTTACGAACCTTCTTGCCCAGTTCCTCCTGCCGCTCTTGAGTCGTCTTTTTAGGAGGTTTAGGTCGCGGCTCTACCTCATTGAGTGGCTTGTTTACATCAGGTGAAGCAGGCACAAAGTCAAGGCGGTTGTTATCGTCTAAATCGACTACAATGGTCGCATCATTTAGCTCGATTCCGTTTATAGCAGAAGCCTTAAAATTCCGTGTTATTACGTCCCACATATTAACGCGAATCTTTCCATCTGGAACTGTGAGCAACTCTCGGCCTTCTGGATCCTTCCATACCAAGTCAGTAAAGGATAATGTCCCCCACGGTGTTGCAGTTAAACTCTCTACCGTTACAGTCCCTCTCATCATCGTTTGACGAGCCATTACCTCGTTAAAAATAACGCCCATCCCACGGCTCGCTATCGTAGCGAGCACAAAGACTATAATCGCCCCAATGGCAAGAAAAGCAGCAATACCTTTTAAGCCTTTCTTATACAATTGTTTATATTTTGTCCAATAAGAATGCACGTAATGTTTCATAGAACTATTATATCATGTTGAGGATGCGAGTTTGATTTTAACAATCCCCCAATATATAGCGACAACTCTACTGAAATCAGCGGACTAATAGATACTAATAAGACTCTGGATCATTAAGGGAAAAGCAGTAAAAATTAAATATCTATTTACGTACATTTCAAGTAACATTGGGCGTCATATATGAGACTTCAAGGCATACATAGGTTGATGGGACTAATGTTTGCTAAACGTAATAAAAAGCGTTGCCTATACCGTATGAGTGACTTAGCTCGCTTTGGAGCGAAGAAGGTATAGGCAACGCTTTTTAATTTAAATGTCGAGTTAGAGTTGGGCCCCATCAACCTAATGCTAATAGCTTAAGAATTGACGCCCAAGTTAAAGAAATTACGCTTTTACGCCTTTACCGTATTTTACAAGGCTTTCAGCTTCAATTTCTTCTTGAGTGCGATAGTCTTGAGGAATATTGGACAAGCGAATCCAGCTGCGTACAGCTTCTACTAATACGATAAGAATCATGAGGAACATAGCAGCACTGAATGCCACTAGAACCCATTTACCAGCTGGGACATAGCTGTTAAATACGTTTTCAAAGTCGGCAGCGATAGCAACGATAGCCATGAGGATACAAGGAATACCTGTTACCCATGCATAACGTTTGCGGCCAAGTCGCATGATAACTGTAGTACCTACAGCCAATGTCATAGTACCTAATAATTGGTTAGATACGCCGAATAGAGGCCAGATAATACCGATGTTACCTTGTAGAACTAGGTAGCCCCACAAGATACAAATTAAAGCTGCACAACCATATACGCCAGGAGCCCAATGTTGGTCGTTGAATTTAGGATGGAAATGACCTAATAATTCTTGAAGTAAGTAACGACCTACGCGAGTACCAGCATCGATCAAAGTCATGATGAACAATGCTTCGAACATGATACAGAAGTGATACCAGTAACCCATCAAGTGATCCATGTTAGGCAATCTGGAGAAGATATGAGCCATACCTACTGCAAGGGATACGGCGCCACCAGGACGGTGCATCAAATCTTCGCCAACCATCGCAGACAAAGCTGGCAATTCATGAACTTGAAGGCCTAATGCTTTGAAGGATTCAACAGTGGAGTTGATTGCAAAGTAATCATCTGGATGCAATGCAGTTGCGGCGATCAACGCCATCATAGCGATGAAGCCTTCTGTTAACATTGCACCATAACCGATAGGCAAGATTTCTTTTTCATTAGTAAGCATTTTAGGTGTTGTACCTGTTGCGATAACAGTATGGAAACCAGATAACGCACCACATGCAATAGTAATGAAGATGTAAGGGAATACAGAACCTTTCAATACAGGACCGCCGCCCCAGATATAAGGAGTAACAGCTGGCATTTGAATTTCAGGCATTACGATGATAATACCAAGAGCCAATGCGCCGATTGTACCGATTTTAAGGTATGTGGACAAATAGTCACGAGGAGCAAGCAATAACCATACTGGCAATGCTGCTGCAAAGAAACCATACACGGCAAGCATGATTTCGATGGTTTGCAAGTCATATGTAAACCAAGAAGCATATTCGCTAGCTGCTACGTTTGGACCGTAGATAATAGCTGCGAAAATCAACGCTACACCGATAATAGTTGCTTCTTGAATTTTACCAGGACGCAACCATTTCAAATAAATACCAATGAAAATAGCGATTGGAATGGTAGCAAATACGGAGAAGAAACCCCATGGGGAGTTATGCAATGCGTTAGCTACTACTACGGCCATACCAGCAAGGGTGATGATCAATAGGAACAATGTAGCAAGCATAGCACCGAAACCAGCAAATTTACTGATTTCTTCTCGTGCAATATCTGCAATAGATTTACCATCATAGCGAACGGATGCGAACAAGATAACCATGTCATGTACAGCGCCGGCTAATACAGAACCGATAAGGATCCATAATGCACCAGGCAAATACCCGAACTGGGCTGCGATAACAGGACCTACAAGAGGGCCTGCACCAGCAATCGCTGCAAAGTGATGACCAAATGTTACCCATTTGTTAGTTGGCACGTAATCGTGACCATCATTGTGAACCATAGCTGGCGTTGGACGATATTCATCCAATGTTAATACTTTCGCCGCTATGAAAGCCCCATAAAAGCGGTACGCTAAAATTAGAATACACGCGGAGGCTATAACTAAGTAAATACCATTCATAACCATATAAACACCTCCAATTGTCTTGTGTGACATGGTGTTATATAAAAAAAACTGATAAATCTTTTGCACATCCATGCCACATTGGCTCTCAAAACTTTTAGTACTTACAATAATATTGTATATCTAAACATAGAAGTGTCAATTATCAATTTCTCATTTTGAATGTACATTATGAGTTAAAGACATAACAAAAAAGCATTCTCCGTTACTTAGAGAATGCTTTTATCGTTTTATTTTGATAGTAATTATCTATTGTCTTACTACGACTCCTGATTTATAAAGGGCTTTTTTAATATCTTTTATAGTTAAAACTTTGTTATGTAACAACACCCCTACAAGAGCTCCAGTCACATTTATCTTTGTAAATAAATCCACAAAATGCTGTATATTTCCAGCACCACCAAAGGCTGTTACAGGTACATCCACAACCTCTGCTAAAGCTTGATATAATTCAATATCAAAGCCAAGCCCCGTGCCATGCCTATCGATACTCGTTACCAATAACTCACCTGCACCATGGCCTACCGCTTCTGTTGCTCATTCTAAAGCCACACTGCGACCAACTAGCTCACCTGATGATTGTTCATGATAAAATATAAAAGCTATAAAAGCTGTTATTAGAGTTATGAGAATAATAATCCCAAACAAAAGCTTTCTCATTAATCTAGCCCCAAATTTTTTCTATATCTGCTATGCTATGTGCATCAGAGCCTAGTACGAATGGCACCCCGATGATAGCAGCCATACCTTGAATAAAGCGACTTGGGTACATTTCACGGCAATCTGGTTTGAAGAAGCCACTCATGTTGTAGTCTAGTTCGCGCCCTTGTACGCGCATGATATGCAAAATATCGCTCACTACCTGCGCATTGCGGCGATCCAAGTGACGCTCAAAGCCAAAGTGGTGTTGGTATTTCTTAATCAAATCAAAGTGACCAATGCGTTTTGGCGTATATTCACCGAGGTCAGCGCGCACAGCTTGGCGCACAGTAGAATAATATTTGTAATATAACTCATATTGCTTTTGAATCCACGGACCAAAGCCCTTTTCAAATTCTTCAGGGCTGTAGTCTAAGCAATAAAAGGCATTATTCACACCTTCCATGAAGTGAACGGATAAAATATTATCATCCGTCAACGGACCATAACGGTCGAGGAACTCTTGAATATCCGTTTCAAAGCCTGGAATGTAATCCACTTCAAAGCCGAGAGAGATATCGATATGTGTGCCATAAGCACGTTGTAGTTGGCGACCTAATTCTAAGTAGGTATCTACTTGGTTCAATTTCAAAGACGCTGTGTCATAAGCCTTTTGGTCACCACCGTATTCAACAGCAAAAGCCTTTGGCAATGGCGCATGCTCTGTAAGGCATACTTTCTCAATACGCAACTCAATAGCCTTTTCGATCATCATTGCAGTCCGGTCCCCACTACCATGTGGACACAACTCTGTATGTACATGACCATCTACGAGACGGCTACGATACTTACTGTATCCAACGAACTGCCGTTCATCTTTCATGTTCATTCAATCACCCTATTCACCCTAACCCACGGCGAACCCTTATCTATTATCTGTACATTTAGTCTTTAATTTAATATCTACGTTTTATTATACCAATAATGCGTATGTTTCGGTATCCTGATATTTACCATGTTTGAAACCAACTTGCGGAGTTAGACCACAGTAGGTAAATCCAAAACGCTCATGTAGCGCAGTACTCGCTGCATTCCCTGCAGTAATAACAGACACCACCGTATGTAATGTGTCCGTTTCTTTGGCATGTTCTAATATATGGGCCATCAATTTAGATGCCACGCCCTTACCTCTATAATCTTGATGAATGTAAATAGATAATTCCACGGTGCTTTTGAAAGCATCCTTTGTTCTATACGGTGAAAGCGATGCATAGCCTACAACTACATCATCTATAAGGCCTGCAAAAATGCAGTGTTCCTGCGTTTGATGCGCCTCATACCACTCCTGCCACTCTGGCAACGTACGCGGCTCAAGATCAAGCGTTGCTACGCCGTTCACAACCTCGTAATTATAAATATCTAAACAAGCTGCGATATCATCCTTTGTAATTGGTCGTATTACTAATTCACTCATAAGAATTCCTCAAAATAGCTGGTATTCCAAAACTAAAATTATTTCTATATAACATAATATATAAAAATAACTCCAATACGCAAGAAAAGGACGAGCTGCAACTCGTCCTTTTTGTTATATTGTAGGTAATATTTTGTACGCTTTACTACCTATCAGTAATATACCATAAATAAATTCCCAAAAGATAATCAAAAGACACCTAGAAATTTCGCCCTTTCTAGGTGTCTTTTTAGGTGTACCAATTAAGATACCCATACTCTTCAAATTAATTATAACACAATTAACAATATTAATTTATCTAGTTCTATCGATTACACAATTACGAATAGTAGTATTGTAATAACAATTAAAGCACCAATCACAGCATAGTCCATAGTTTTCAAGCCTACAGACGCTGCAAAGCTATGTGTAGGTCCACCGAAGCCGCGTAGTTCTAGGGATAGCGCCATTGTTTCGGAGCGGCCCAAGGATTTTAAGAGCAATGGTTGGATAACAGATGCGTAAGATTTCATACGCTTCAAGAAGTTGCCTTCTAAGGATAAACCACGGCACGCTTGTGCCTCTTGTACAGCATGGCTTTCAGCAATGAAGTCAGGCACAAAGCGTAGTGCTGCCGTGAACATAAATGCATATTCATAAGGAATTTTGCATTGTGTTACGAGCGCTGCTGTAAGGTCTTGCAATTTTGTAGTTGCCAATAGGCAGATAAACACAAGTGTCATGGCAAGCATACGCAAGCCGGATACGATGGCAGATGTTACATCGCCGCTGCCAAGGAATTGGATAACACCAAGGAATACAGCAAAGCTAGTCAATGCCAATACGGCTTTGTGTTGTTTAAATAGCAAGCCAGCTACAAACAATACACCCAGCTCTACAACGACTAAGGCCAATAATGATGCCCAGTCGCGCAATAGAATGGCCCACACAGATACAGCGAGGGTCATCAAGATTTTTGTTAACGGTACTAAACGTTCCATATGTCCCTCCTATTTTCCGCCCAACTGAGCCACTAACTTAGATTTCAATTCATCCATGGATTTGCAATAACCGAGGGATGGTACCGCTAGTGAAAGTTCCACACTTGGCGGTTTTGTAAGGCCTAGATCTTGCAATTCATCCGTAGATTTCTTGAATAATTCCTCTGGACTGCCATCAAAGGCAACGGTTTGGTTACCCATGATGAGTGCACGGCTACATTCGCTAGCCATGATTTCCATATCATGTGTAATGAGAAGGATCGTAATGCCTTCTTGATTAAGTTGACGCAATAAAGCTAACAACTCTTTAGTTTCCTTACCATCTTGACCACTTGTTGGTTCGTCGAGGATAAGGATTTTAGATTGCATTGCTAATGCAGAAGCGATAGCAACGCGTTGTTTTTCGCCGCGGCGCAATGTTGGAGGATAAGCTTCACGTAAGTGAGCGATACCTGTACGTTCCAACACTTCATCAACGATGCGTTTCACTTCGGATTTACTGCGACCTAGTGATTCAGGACCGAAAGCAACCTCTGTGGCTACTGTTGGTCTGAACATTTGGCGATCTGGTTGTTGGAATACATAACCAATAAATTGACCACGTTTAGATGGCGGCATAGACGTAATATCCGTACCGTTATAGTACATGCGGCCTTCGCTCGCCTTTTCAAGACCAACGAGCAAACGAGTGATGGTCGTTTTACCACAACCATTGCGACCACCAATGGCAATATATTCGCCGCCTTCGATGGTGAAAGTCACATCACGGAAGATGTCTACAGATGGCACATAGCCAAAGCGGATATTTTCAACCTTAAGCATGAGCGCCACCGTCCTTTCCTTGTACATCATCAACGCGTTGAATAGGTTTTCTATCTTCTACTACAGTAGTATTTGTTTGGTTATTGGCAGAGTTGCTTTCACCATGCACCTCCGTTTGGATGGCATGAGCCATTTCAATTTGGTGCAAGCCCTTGATAGCAGACTCGATGCTAAGCCAAGGCTCATCGCTGTGGAAGCCCGCTTGTTCAAGTTCCATATACGTAGTGAACACGGATGGCAACGCATCAACGTGAATATTGTGTTCGTACATGTAACGAAGCGTAGTTGGTACATCGTCATCACATGCAATAGAGCCATCCACCATGAGAGCCATGCGGTTTGCATACGGCAATACAGCGTGTAAGTCATGGTCGATAACGACAACGGTAATACCGTGTTTTTGATTTAAATCACCTACGAGGCGATATAATTCTGCAGTCCCATCTGGGTCGAGGGAGCTTGTTGGTTCATCAAGAACTAGAACAGTTGGGTTCGTAGCCAATACGGAAGCAATCGCCAAACGTTGGCGTTGACCACCGGATAGACTAGTAATTTTGCGATCTTCTAAGCCGATAAGACCAACTTGTGCAAACACCTCTTCAGAACGTGCTTTGATGGTTTCACGGTCATAACCGCGATTTTCCATGGCAAAGGCCACTTCTTCACGAACAGTCATCGTTACGAGTTGTGTATCGTAATCGGCAAGAACTACACCGATGTGATTAGCCAATTCAGGAATTTCCATTTGCGTAGTCGCTTTACCATCTACGAACACCATGCCTTCAAGGCGACCGCCGTAGAATTTAGGCACAGCCCCTACCATGGCCATGCAAAGAGTACTTTTACCACAACCGGCAGGACCTGTTACCACTAAGAAGTCACCATCATGCACATCGAGATTGATGTTTTCAAGAGATGGTGTAGTCGCCTTAGGATGGTAGTAATTTACGTGTTCAATGGAAATCTTCGCTTGGCGCTCAGGCAAAATCGTCATATGACTATGGTCAGATGTCAATTGATCTGTACTTGGCAACATACCGCGTTTGGAGAATAGACGTTGCGCCGGAATGTACAAGATTGGCGTAATGGCACCGTTCAAAGCGCCTACGATAAGAACCATCGGCCACATACCATACATATATACATTGTCTGGTAGGTCCAATACTTTCCACAAAATAGTAACGAAGATACCGCCAGATACAACAGTCGCTAAGAAGCCAGATAGGATTGGCGTTAAATCAAAGCCACCAATTTTACGGAACTTCACGGACAACATAGCGCGCGTCACGAGAGCTGCTGTCAAAGCACCACCTGGTTCAGACAACAAGTTGCCGTAAGGGAATGCTGACTTAGATGTCAAAACATTGATGAGGGCCGCTACAAGGCCAATCCCCAACGTTTGACTTAAACTAGGACGAGTCAATAAAATAGCTACGCAGTACGTAGCAATCGTCCAGTTCGGCGTTACCCCAGCCACACTAGGGCTCACCAAATGCAATATCGTGCCCAATGCGAGCATCAATGTGCTGACGGTAACCCATCTAAACTGGCCACCCTGCACATGTGTGTACACAAGATCTTGAATCCGTTCCATAATAGCCTCTTTTCTACAATAAAATATATAGTCTTTATTGTAACATTTATATGAGTATTATGAAAGTTTGGAGCATAACCAAAATAGCAGGGGCAAGCCCCCTGCTATTTAACAGCTCATATATATTATGTACTAACTAAGATTAACGCCAATTTAATCTTTTTTTAACTTATCTGCTACACTTTCAACATTATCATATTCAGCATAACGAAGGTTTCTGTCATGGAATTGTAAAATATTATCAACATTAGGTAAGTTAGAATTCTCTTCAAAGTTCTCTACTTGTTCCATTACCTTAGAAAATACTTCAGAACTATATTGAGGAGGGTATCCATTCTTTACTAAACAAATTTTAATCTCAAGCTTTAATTGATTACGCACATTTTCATTGTTTAACCAATCAGCAAAGGAGGATTTTGTATCAATAAGCTCTTTAACCTTTTGGGCTAAAATCTTACATTTATTATTAATAACCACTCCATCCTGCTCTTCGTCTACACCATATTCGAAGTTATATTGATTACGTAAAGCTATAAGAATATCATAGAATGCTTTTTCTTCAAAGGTTAAGCCCATTTTTCTAAAGCTATCGCGGCTCTCATTTAACTGTTGTAAAATCTCTAAAGCCTGCTTTGTAATGCTTTCTATAATATCATTCACAGCATGTTTTTGTGCATCACTAGCTTCTTCCGCAGATAACGTTTTACGTCGCTCATGATACTCTTCAATAGTTTTCTCCAACATTTCTTGGAAACTTTGAGCCGCTACTCTATTAGTTTTACCATATTCCTTTATTTCTTTACGGATCAGTTTAATTAAAACTTCCAACTTTGTAGCTGGGAGCTTCACATCAGAAAGTTTTTCAAAATATTCAGGTGAAAATATATCTTCTTCCTCACCATTATCAAGCACACTTTCAACATTACTATATTGTAGAGCCTCTGTAACCATTTTCTCTACAGTGCGATTCATAATATCCGCATCAATATCACTAGTACCACTCATTTTACGTACAAGTCCAGCAATCGCCATAAAGCATTGAGCTAGTGATGACTCTTCTTCACAAAGTTCTCCAGAAGGCTGACAAATATCATATGCAGTTCTCATTCTCTTAACTAATTTTAGAAAATACGTTTTAAAAGAAACTTTTTGAACAGAATCAAGTCCATCAATATTTAGTAGTGTAGTCGAACTAAAAACATACTCTGCAGCATCAGTAAGTGCCTTATAACGCTCCACACTATCAGATTGAGGATTTATAAATACGGTTAAATCACACTCAACAAATAGCGTTTGCAACATTCCTAAGTAATCTCTAAATATATTGGTTGCCTGCTCAACATCATCACTAGTAGGTGCAACAGAGACATCACCGCCATATATCTTCATGGCCTCACGCATATTATTTCGAATACCGATATAATCGATAACCATACCAAATTCCTTGCCAGGATATTTTCTATTAACACGACTGATAGTTTGTATTAACAAATGCTTTTGTAACGGCTTATCATTATATAAATATGTAAGTGTAGGAACATCAAATCCTGTAATCCACATATCTACAACAATCGCAATTCTAAAATTTGACTTGTCTTGTTTAAATGCCATATCCAGCATTTCAGAGCGCTTATTATTTTTAATTCCCCCAAGATAATCATACATTTCCTCTGGGTCATTACTTCCCACACTGGCAACCATAGCTATAAATGGCATTGGTGTTAAAGACTTCAGTTCTTCTTCTGTAACGTCTATTCCATCTGCTGATTTTTTCTCTATAAACCATTCTGGATATTGTTTTTTTAAAGTTAAAAGCAAATCATATGCTATTTTACGATTAGAGCATACTATCATAGCCTTTTGTATTCTTCCTGGCTCGTTGTCACACGCTGCAGTATAGTGATCATGTATATCTGTTGCAAGCCGTTCTAATCGAGAAGGTTCACCTAATATAACTTCCATAGAACTCATTGCACGCTTACTTGCAACTATGTCTTCTACAGTAGCCCCTTCATCAGCACATCTCTTATAGTATTCCTCTATTTCTTTTATTTTTTCAGTATCAAATAACACTTTAGCAATACGAGGATGATATTTAATAGGAACCGTCAATCCATCTGCTACAGCCTGGTCCATCGTATATCGATCAATTTCATCCCCAAATGTTTGATACGTTTCCGCAATAGGAGTCCCAGTAAACCCAACAAATGTGGCTTGTGGGAATGCTTCTCTTAAAACTTTGGCATATGGCTTTGAAAGCATTGCCTTCATATTTTCATCAGTGTCCTGACTAAACCTAATTTTCTTAGCATGTTCTAATTGAGTTCGATGTGCTTCATCAGAAAAACAAATAATATTTTGTCTATCATTTATTAATCCAATTTTATCCTCTTCCCTATCACAGAACTTCTGAATAGTACAAATATAAAATCCACCACTCTGACGAGCGCCTAATTCTTGTCTAAGATGTGCTCGATCTTTAACAACCGATACCTCCCCCAGATTCAAAAACTCTTTACTCTTTGTAAATAGTTTAGCACCTTGCTTCTGTAATTCATCTCTGTCAACAATTAGTATGATAGTCGGAGATCCAATTGACTCTATATCTGTACATCTTAATGATAATTGTCTTGCTAGAAAAGCCATTGTAAATGTTTTTCCACAACCAGTCGCTCCAAAATATGTTCCACCTTTACCACTCTTTTCTTCAACAGATTTCACGATGCTTTGCTTCAAACGTCTAGTTGCAAAAAATTGAGGGTAACGACAAACGATTTCAACTTCTTCAGCATCATAAATACTATCTTGAAAATATATATAGTCTCGGAATAACTCTAAAAAACGCTTTGGTGAATAAACACCTTTTATCATTGCTTCTGTTTCTTCAAATGGCGAAGTAGTAATCTTATCCCCATCATTCACTCGTCTCCACGCATAAAAGTGTTCATATGGAGTACGTACAGTCCCCAATCTAGTTTTTACACCATCTGAAATGCATGCTAGAGGACAATAATGTAGAAGATGTGGAATATCACGCCAATAACGAATATTAATTTGCTCCCATGCATTATAAATAGTAGCTCTAGCATCTGTAGGATTCTTTAATTCTGTTATACATAATGGAATACCATTAACATATAACAAAACATCTGGTATTCTAGAAGTCTTATGCCCTTGATTAGTGTACCCAATCTCAAGCTGATTAACTACACGAAAAATATTTCTATCAGGATTTTCAAAATCAATCAACTTAACCATTTGAGGCAATCCATTATTAGGATTAAATTGTATGCCATCTACAAGCCAGTTATATACCTTATGTAAGGTTGCAAAATCACTTTCACTACCAACTAAACGAATGGTATCAAAAATCTGTTGAACCTCATCGTCAGTCAAAGTTTTATTAGTTGAAGATATAAATTCTACAAAATCATCTGAGATTAAAACATCAGTTTTTTTTAATCGGTTTAATGCCTTTCCACTTAAATACTTCCAGCCCTCCCGTTTTAGCAATTCAATAAATGTATACTCATAATCTGATTCACAATAAATCCCATTAAATTCTTTTAATTTACCCATACACTATTCCCTCAATTTTTTCGCTTCCTCAATAGAGCCTTTAATCAGAATTGGACATATGTCTTTTAATTGAGCTTTTAACTTTTCATTGATCTCTTTACGAATGTTATATACTTTATAAATATCTACAATACTACGCTGTACCTCAATATCAGGAATTGGAATACGGACGTCACTCATTGTCTCCCAATCAAAAGTTTCTCTAGCGCTCCCCCAAGAATGGAACCTAGCATAACGATTGAATTCTCTTCGTTCGAGTAGTAAAGACAAGTACTCTGGTAATAATTTATCAGTATTATTAATCTTAAAAACAGTATAAGCCGATGAGCATATATATGTATCATTAGAGTTATTTCTGGCTAATGCAATTTTCTCTCCACGTCTAGATGTATCTGCAACATAAGCAAATTCATTTGGTTTTACTAACATATATGGTTTTAATGATACATCTTTCATATTAGCCTTAGTATCAATAAATTTCTTCTCTACAGATACTCCTCTAACATCATTCATTCCATATAATAATTGTTCATTTGATTCTTCACACTTAGAAATATATTCCCCCAAACTATGATGCCGGGCTGTTTTCCGTAAATTTTCAACAAAACCGTGACATAAAAGAGATAAATCATCTAGGCCCTTTTCATAACACTGTTGATTAATTAACATTGCATTATATATATCAACATACTTTTGTTGGATCTCAATTGAAGGCACCTCTATAGTCATACTGCACAAAGTATCCCAAGAAAATACTTCTGTTGAACTACCCCAAGACTGAAAACAAGCTTCTCGATCCCATTCATCACGTTTAAAGTGTAAGAACAAATAATCAGGCAATATCGTTTCTTGTTTGGATTCCTTCACCCTAAATGCAATATTATTCCAACTAATAATAAATCTTTCTTTTGAGTTATTGTATCCAAATCCAATTTTTTTACCATGTGTTCGTGGATTATAAATAAATTCATTAGGTTGTACGATAAAAAACTTAGATAAATCTGTTTTATTTACATTTGCCTTAGTTGAAATTATTTCCTTTGTTATAGTCATACCTTTTACAGCATCAGGCCCGTACTTTAAATCCTTATTAGTATCCACTACGAGTTCTAATAATTCACCTAAAGCATATTTAGTCAAGCTCATATCCAATCCCCCTAAATGCATTTTCTAGCATCTTTTGAGATTCTTTTTCGTGTTCCAAAATTAATTTCATCTCCCTTTGAATTCGACTCATTTCTTTCTCATAATCAATATCTAAATCATGATCAATGAACTCAATATATTTGCTAGGTGTTAATGCCCAACTCTTATTTTCAATTTCTGAAATACCTACACTACGATATAGCTCTGGCTCTGCATAATTAATGCCATCTGTACTATCTGCCTGCCATGTATGGTAAATATTTACTGCATGAGCGATTTGACGCTCATCAAGACGAATTTTCTTTTTACTTTCACCCTTAACAGAATTTTCTCGCCATTGACGTAAATCCATAAATAATATTTCATGTTCTCGATTACGAAGGGTACGACCTTGGAATTTTCCACCTTTTTTATTTTGATTTAAAATCCACAATGTAACACTAATATCCGTAGTAATAAATAATTCTCTTGGAAGCACTATAATCGCCTCAACTTTATCATTTTGAATTAGCTTCTTCCGAATTTCTAAGGTATCACTATCATTAAGTGCACCATTAGCTAAAAGGAATCCTGCTACACCATTAGCAGGTTTTAAATGTGATAGTATATGTAAAATCCAAGCGTAGTTGGCATTACTTTCAGGAGGAATTCCATAATCACTCCATCGAGCGTCAGCTTTTAAGTTTTCATCATACCAACCTTTAAGATTAAAAGGTGGATTTGCCATTATATAGTCAAAATACAATCCTTTATGTAAGTCATGTGTAAAGGAAGAGTCATTTGTATCCCCTAAATGATGACTTAACCCTCGTAAAGCTAAATTCATCTTTGCTAAGCGATATGTAGCAGCATCTTTTTCTTGGCCATATATATTAATGCGGTTTATATCACCTTGACGAGCTTTTACAAGTTCAGCGCTCTGGATAAACATACCACCAGAGCCACAAGCAGGATCATATAAAGTCCCTTCATATGGTTCTATTAAAGCAGCAATCAACTGGACCACATCATGCGGAGTATAAAATTCCCCTTCTTCTTTAGTCGCATTAACAGCAAACTCTTTAAGAAAATACTCATATACACGTCCAATTAAGTCTTTTTCTTCACCAAAAACTTTATGACTAATTTTATTAACCTCATCCACCAATTTTTTTATATCATTAGGTGCAAGATTTCTAGTAGTAAAAGTCCCTTCAATAAAACACCCTTTTAAATCTTTAGACTCTGAGGCAATGCTATGAAGTGCCGTATCTAATGCAACATTTAGTTCTGGTGCAGGAGTATTAATAATTGTAGACCATCTAGCTTCTTTAGAAAGATTATACGTCCCATCTGCAAACGTAGCATCTTCAAAAAAAGCAGCACGAATATTCTCATCATCTGGATCGAGATTTTGTTCGATCAATATTTTACGAAGATTTTCAATACCATCCTCATATTTTTCACCAATAAACCTTAAAAATATTAAAGTCAACATCATATCTCTTTTTTCAAAGAATGATCCTGAATTACGTGCAGCACGTAAAATATCTCTACAATTAAATAGAATATTATCTATATTTAAGCCTTTCTCAACAGCTTTTTTCTTTGCCATATTAATAGCTCCCCTACAAATCTTAACTAGGTAAATTAATTAATTTAATTATAACACCTTAAATATGTTACATATGCTAATCTCATCAACACACGGTATTTTCAAGTGCTACCAGATTTATATCTATGCTACCAAAAATCCAGATTCCAATTCTTCTAGAAGAATTTGTTTAATGTTAGTTTTTGTAATTTTCAAACCACCATTAGCAATAGCGCGTCTTACACAAGGGAATCCCTCTGTATTTTCCATTCGATTAATAACACTACTGAATTCATCCTTGCCATAAGTAGAATGTGGCATTGGTCCAACTATAATTAGTCTATACTTATCGTTATACATAAGATTATTAAACTTATAACGTTGAATATCTTCGTAGTCAGTATGACATTCTACTCGGCCTTTTAACCCCATTGCATTAAAGATACCTTGGAGATCTTTCACCTTGCAATTTGTTTCACCGATGATAAGGATTTTTCCGTCCGGAGAGCCAATCGAATTATCAACCATAGTTGGTGCTAAATCTGGATAGTGATATTTCGTTAAAATAGTTTTTAAGTTATTGTTTTTAAAAGCTTGTGTAAGTTCTTCTGTAAAGTATTTAATCGCTTCACCCAATAAGGATGCATCATTCATGATATTAACATGTGTTACCAATTGAATTCCTCCTCTACAATTAATTCTTTTTGTTCGTTCAATGTTTTTAATTCTTCTTTTATTGTTTTGATTTGAGTTTCTATCATTTGTATACGATTGACAACTTCTCTTTGCTTTTCAATAGAAACTTTTGGGATCTGCAGGGTTTTCAAATCTTTGAGAGATAAAGACTTAATTAATTGACCTACTGCAAATCGTTCTATTTGTTCACGCCCAGCCTTACTATTGAAGTAAAGTGCTAAGTATGGAAGCAAATATTGGTTTTTATATTTTGGCAAGATAGTAATAGCGAATTGGTTACCATTGGCAATCAATTTATCATTACCTTCAACATATAGCATATTAGATCTAAATGGTGATGTTCTCCCCAATAGCCATGTATCATTATCTAAAAGCGTAAACTTTCTTTTAAGTTTTTCCACATCAATGAATGGGCTTTGTGAATAATCCACAGCATCACCATCAGCATCTTTTGTGTATAAATAACGAACACCTGTATCTACATCTGTAACAAAATCATCTAATTCTTTAGAAGAAATGACTAGACCCCGACTAATATTACAGATTTCTCCTAAAGGTATACCATCAATAACATTAGTTTTTAAGGTGTATCGTTTAGGTAATAAATTATAACCTTCTCTTGCAATAGATTCGATACTTTCAAATCTACAAATCTCGGGATTAGCCAAGTCTTCTAGTACTGTAGCTACCTCTATGTCTTTTCTACGACGCTGCTCTGTATAGGCTTGACTTGCATCTAAGAATTTAACACCTTTATTGCCATATGATAATACGACTGCATATAACTCAATGCCTGTATTCTCAAGCAAACGATCTGGAAGTTCAATAATACTTTCAATATAGCCCTTCTCAACTAATGCTTGTCTTGTTTTTACACTGAGATTATTCGCTAATGTTGAGTTAGTAATCAAAGTTACCATTTTACCATTTCGATCTAGCAAACTGAGATTAAAGAGAATTTCATGCCACTCACCATCAGCAATCTTAGATTCTGGAACATCTAATTTTGATAAGGATGTTCTTTCTGGAAAGTACTCCATAGCCTTAGAGGAAGGTCGCCAAAGAGGCATTGTTAAAATTCGATCAAATAATTGATTTTCAACAATATCTTTAGGCTGAATAACCCCACCTGACTTCATATCTTGTTGAATTATTTGAAGCAATAACAATCGTAATTGTAAAACAACCATTAAGTCAGGGTGTATTGCATATGCAGTATAGTTAAGTGAAGGCATTCTACTTGCCATATCTACTAATATACGACCTGGATTTGCATTACCTTGTAAGAAAGAGCATTCCTTAAGACTATTACAATCTACCAGTTCCTCTAATAAATTATTGAGAGACTCATTATCTTCTCTTGCTCCATCCTCTCGATATAGCTTTTGCTCATCATAGAATAATGCTATACCTAATAAGAAATCATCCACATAGTGTGCATTATGACTAATAAATTTTCGTATATATTCCTCATGGATATATGCTTTCATTGTATTTTGAAATCCTGGATTATTAATTTTACCAGAGCCTAAAAAATTATCTAATGAACCAAAATCCATATCATAATGTTTGTAAAGATAAATCAATGCAGCCGTAACATTAATATCATGTCTTTTACGACCATTTGTAAAACGAACATCATCCCAATCACGTTTAAATTCTCTTACTTTGTCTTGAGAATTAAAATACATTTTTTTCAAATTCATAAGTGTCTTTTTCAAAAGATCCTCCATTCTGGTTTTTATAAACCGTTATAAATCACTGTAAAAATTTCGCCCCTTTTATATAGGAGCATTTTATTTGGTTTAAACATACCATTTTATAAATCCATATTTTTTTACTCCTGGAATCCAGGAGCTCTAACTTGGTTTAATAATACCATTTTTATACCGTTCTGTCAAACGGTTTCTTTAAACCAAATTATAAATATCAAAAAATAAAATAGCAATATATTCTACCTCCTCCTTATTTTGGTTTTAATAAACCAATTTTATTGTAATTGTTTTTTTGCTCCCATACTCGGGAGCTTTATCTTGGTTTTATTCTAACACTTTCAGATTTTCATGTCAAGTGGTTTTTATAAACCACTTTCAAATCCCCAATTCACACTTTAGTTCTTCTGGTGAAATCCACCCTTGTTCTTCACCAGATTTACGACCGGTCTCTAAAGCGCTCATAAGTTTTATCGTAGCCATTATACGTTCATGATCTTGAATTTCCATAATTACATATCTTCCTTTACCATTTAAATTTATATCATAAATGATTACTTTCAATTGGCTCTTCTTATGTAGTATTATACTACATCTAACTTTATTTTACGGCTCATTAATCGAACTTTTACGATCATAATGTAAATTATATTCTCACTTTCCCGTCATATAATTGTGATATAATGCATGTAAATACTTATGCCCGGGACATAGGAGGTCTATAT
>PVMO01019489.1_pt1 | contig 78768 bp, 75 predicted proteins | sample 1853421 | NCBI WGS metagenome assembly PVMO01 (sample SAMN08533511, study PRJNA380276) | Human gut metagenome, whole genome shotgun sequencing project.
GTATATCGAGCGGTATCTTTGCAGTCTGCCGGTGGTGAATCAGGATTTGGATTTGATTATCAGTCAGAAAGAGGCTACCATGTACGGAGTACCTATTCAGGTTTATTTCTTTTCCCGCAATAAGGTGTGGAAAGAGTACGAGCGGATTCAGTCGGATATCTTCGACCATTTGCTGGCGATGGTGCCGAAGTTCGACTTGAAGGTATACCAGTATTCTGACTAACTCTATAGGGGACATCTTTGCCACAGGCTTGGCACAACTGTGCCACGCCTGTGGCACGGCCGTGCCAAGCTGTTGGCATAGTTGTGCCAAAGCGTTGGCACAAGTCTTTCGCAGGGATGTTACGGATGATCCTCCGGTATGTCCCGTTAGTTAGCAAGGAAGGTCGTTAAAAGTCCGGACCGTTTCTAGCTTCTTTCATCAGTCGTTCGAAGCGTTTTACGATATCGGGATGTTGCGCAGCCACATCGTGTTCTTCTCTGATGTCCGTTTCCAGATTATAAAGCTGCATTTGCGTATTGCCTTTCCGGATGTCCGTGATGATTCCTTTCCATTTTCCCATGCGGATTGCTTTGTTGCCAATCCTTGGGTCAGGATATTCCCAATATAAATAAGTGTGTTCTTTTTGTTTCCCTTTTTTGCCGAGCAATGTGGGCAGAAAGCTGATTCCGTCCGTTGGCGGACAAGTGATGCCTGCCAGTTCTGCCAGCGTAGGCATAACGTCCTGAAAAGCGCAGATGTGGTCACTTTGCGTACCGGGTTTTATTTTGCCGGGCCATGTGATAATGGCGGGGACACGGATACCTCCTTCATGCAAGAAACATTTGCCCCATCCGTATGCTGAATTGAAAGGTCCCCCGCTGTTGAACCAGGGAGAATCGCTGCCTCCGTTGAACGTAGGACCATTATCTGAAGTAAACACAATCAAGGTATTTTCGTACAGATGTTCCGCTTTCAGTTTTTCGATCAGTTGGCCGATCTGCTCGTCGAAATAACTGATCATAGCCGCATAGGTAGCATGCGGATACCGGCAGGGCAGATATCCCGCTTGTCCGGTGTAAGGCTTTTCGTCCCCGAATTTCTCTACATAATGCTGTACCCAGCGTTCGGGTGCCTGAAGCGAGACGTGCGGCAGGGGAGTGGTCCACATCAGGAAAAACGGTTTGCGTTTATTGGCATCGACAAATCCCATCAGTTCATCAAAGATCAGATCGTTGGCATATTCCTTTTGCGTATATTTAGCGTAGCTGGCTGGATCGTTCGGATCGGCACCTTTATCCAAAGGGCTTCGGTGAGGGTCTGTCACTTTGTTGGACAGGTAGACACGTTCTTCGTCATTATACAGAAAAGGAGGATAGTATGTGTGCGACTGGCGCTGGCAATTGTATCCGTAGAACCGGTCGAATCCCTGTTTGTTGGGAGTTCCTTCGGAACCCGGATACCCCAGTCCCCACTTGCCGAAACATCCGGTGGTATATTCCGCTTGTTGCATCATTCGCCCGATAGTCATCGTGTTCGCCTGTAGGGGGAATTGCCCTTCCAGCTCTTTATGAACGTACACCGAGTCGTAGTTGTTTACTGCTCCGCGTTCGGCTAACTCATTGTTGAAGCGGATTTGCGCATGACCGGAGTGCATACCTGTCATCAGTACGCAGCGTGCCGGAGCTGATACGGGGGAACCGGAATAATGTTGTGTCAGTTTGATGCCTTCGCTGCATAAACGGTCGATATGGGGTGTTTCTATTTTGTCTTGTCCGAAGCAGCCGATATCTCCATATCCTAGATCGTCCATTAAAATATAGATAACGTTGGGAGATGCGGGTTGGGTTTGTCCGTGCAGGTAACCGCTGCACAGGGCGGGTATTGCGATCAATAAATTTCTTTTGTTCATGATGTTCTTTTTTTTAATCCCATTTATAATCTTTCGTTATATCTTCTTTCAGAGCCGGTCCGAATTCGAATCCAGCTTCTTCGAACCATGCTTTGCGGTGAAGGATGTTCCGGTAGAAGCGGTCGAAGTCAAGCGCTTCTCCCTCGTGCCACATCTGTTCGGACAGAGCGAGGATGCGTGGGAAAAGGCGTCGGTCTATCATTCGTTCCGTGACTCCGTCGTCGGTCCATAATGCGCAGCTCATGCCAAGTATCAGCGGATTTTTCTCGCTGATGGCTTTGTCGGAAGGGTTGTTCAGATAGACATCTTTCAAGTCGAACGTACGTGCTTCCGTATATCCTTTCCACGGGGTGACGGGGAAGTTCAGATACGTATAGTAGTTGGAACTGCAAATGACCGGATAATGGTGTTTGACGGCGTTTCTGAGTGCGAGGTCTTTGTGTCCCCGATAGTTCCACCACTGGATAACAGTATTGTCCGGCAACGGGTAGCCGTCATGATAGACTACGTCGCCCCAGAAGATGGCTTTCCGTCCTTTCGACTTCAGATAGTTTGCCATTTGCGCAGAGAACCATAGCTGGAGGTCGTGACTGTCTTTCAGTCCTTCTGTGGTAATCCTTTTCCGGCAATCCGGGCATTGATCCCAGTTGCCTTTCGGGGCTTCGTCTCCGCCCAGATGTATGTAGGGAGAAGGAAAGAGGGCGCATACTTCATCCAGTACGTTTTTCAGGAAACGGAGAGTTCCGTCTTTTCCTGCACAAAATATGTTCTGGGTAAATCCGCTTTGCGGTATCTCTACCGGCAATCCGAAACAACCGAGCTCCGGATAGGCAGAGAGAGCAGCTTCGGCATGGCCCGGCATATCTATTTCGGGGACGATGGTGATATTCCGTTGACGGGCATATTCGATGATGTCCCGTATTTCTTCCTGTGTATAGAATCCCTGCTGTTCTTCTCCTTTGCCTACCGAACCGCCAGTCCGGGTGAGGTGCGGATATTGCTTGATTTCGATGCGCCATCCCAGTCCTTCTGTCAGATGCCAGTGGAAGTAGTTCATTTTGAGCAGTGAAGCCATGTCGATATACTTTCTGATGGTGGCAGCCTTTTGGAACTGACGTCCGGAGTCCAGTAAGAAGCAGCGCCACTGTGTGCGGGGATAGTCCGTCACGCTTGCGCAGGCAAAGGTGATAGATCCTGCTGAACCGGCTACCCATTGGCGTAGCGTTTGTACGGCATAGGTGAATCCTCCTTTGTCGGAGGCGCTGATTACCATCTGTTGCGGATGAATCCTGATCCGGTAACCTTCGGGGGGCAGGGATGAGTCGGTTATCCAGCAGATATCGGCTTTGGATTCTTTTTTTTGCCATTTGATGGGAGTGTGGGAGAGTACTTCTTCTCGAAAAAGGTTTAGATAAAAAGCGGTAGTGTCTTCGGCGTACATAGAAACCTTTTTCCCTAAAATCAGGTTGCCTGTCTGCATTTCCACTTGATTGGGGGTAGGAAATACGATTTGGGCGCGGACGGCGACTGTGTACGATAGAAGAAAGAGAGCTGTAAAAATTAGGTGCTTCATGGGGTACAGTGTGTTTATTTAGATTTTGTAAGAGTCGGCAAAAGGATTACCCATATTAGTCTGATGTCTCAAAAATACGAATAAATTTCAAATACTCAATTATTCTTTTGAGTAAACTTACGAAATCAATACAGTTAAAAAGGGAAGAGGCAGTGTCAAATATCAAGGTCTTTCAGCCACGCTAATGACGAAATGCTTGTCCTGTCATTGGAATGACTGTCAAGAAGAGCCAATATTTGCCACAGCCTCTTCCGGTTAGTTCCGGATTATCCGGTTGGTGATGGATTACCGGTTAATTTCCTTCCTCCCATCCCGGATTCTGTTCGAGTTGGGGATTCAGTACCCGTTCGTTGCGTGGAATAGGGTTGAGGTAATAGTAATCCGGCCATAGATGATTCTGTTTCGGATGGAATTCGAGATATCCTTCGGAGCCGCCGCCGTCGATAGTCACATTGGTTCCTGCCGTGAAGTCGGATGCACGTACGTATTGTCCGAGTTTCTTCTTCAGTGCATAGTGGCATTTCTTCCATCTTCTCAGGTCGTCGAAACGGAATCCTTCGGAGAACAGTTCGATGCGTCGTTCTCGTCGTATTTCCCATAATAGCGGACTCACTTCGTAGTCGTTGGGATAATCCGGATTTCCGAGATCACGTTTCGGGTCGAAGGCTGAGTTTATTTCCGAGACTTTCATGAGTTTTACATTGGCACGCGGGCGCAGTTTGTTGATTGTGACGTCGGCAACTGTCTGGTCAAACTCGCCGAGTTCGCACATGGCTTCCGCGTAGTTCAGCATGACTTCTTCGATGCGGAAGATAGGCATATCTGTCTCTTCATTTCGTTGGCTGCCCATGCTCAGGTAGCAGCAATAGTATTTCCAGTTGTTATATCCGAAGGCAGACTTGTACCACGGCTGGTTCTCCAGATAGAAGTCAAAGTGAGGCGATGCACCCAGAATACCACCGTCATATCCTTGACGGAATGGCAATAACTTCTGTCGTTCCTTGCTGGTGCCGTACCCGATTCCCATGCGGACGGTGAGGCTGTCGATAAAACTGCGGTCTTTGGAGTTATCCGTAAATTTCCATTTATTGTCCCAGGCTGTGCTGGAAGCCGAACGGTCTACCCGGTAAGGAGGAGTGACGTGCAGCCACAAACGATGGTCACGGTTGCTGAACTCGTCGTATATATCCTTGTCACCCAGATAGGCGTCACTCGTCCAGCGTGGCTTTCCGTCCGTGCACAGGTAACTGTCCACTAAGTCGCGGGTCGGATTGTAAAAGGAGGTAGCGGTCGTTCCCCCGATGCTGACAGCGTGCACTACACCGACAGCATCCGAATATTCTCTGTACAGAATGACGCCGGTAACATCTTTCAGTTCCAGTGAACAGAACAGATCGTCGTAGCAGTCCGCCACGTTCGGATAAGTCTGCATCAGTTCGGCGGATACCCGTTTGCATTCCCGCAGATAAGTTTCGGCGTTGTTGAGTCCGTGATATTTACGCCAGGTACCTTCGAAAAGGCAGAAACGGGAGAGTAAAGCCTGTACACAAGCCTTGTTGATGGTGTTTCTGCCTTCTCCGTTCACGTTGATATTCTTTTCGGCAAATTGCAGGTCTTCCAGAATGTGACCGGCTATTTCATCTCTGGAGGCACGAGGGCCTTTGATCAGTTCTGTTTCGTCGTCGCTCAGCACATGATCAATCCAGGGTACGCCACCGTAAGCCGACAGGAGAGACAGGTAGCGGTAACTACGGAAAAAGTAACCGACGGAACGCCAGTTCGCCTTTTCTACATCCGTCATTTTCGAACCGTCAATGCGGTCGAGCATCAGGTTGACCCTCCGGATATAGCTGTAATAGTTCCAGGAAGTATTGTCTTTCTTGTCGGGGATGGTCACCAGTTTTCTGATCCAGTTGCTTTCGCTGGTTCCTCTTGTCTGGTTGTACGAGATGTCGTCCGTAGAATTTTCCGAGCCATAGCCCAATGAAGGCAGGGTTTCATACAATCCCCAGGCGTATGCCTTGAAATTGTCGTATGTTTCAAAAGCCGTTTCGGCAGTCGGGTCTCCCAAAGGATACCTTTCCAGGAAATCGTTATTGAGACAGCTTGCTAACAAAACTGTACATATAAAGATTAAATATTTTCTCATAATACATTAGTTATTAGAATGTAACATTGATACCGAAAGAGAATTTTCTCATGAACGGATATTCCCAGGCACCTTTTGACAGCATATCGGTTTCCAGTCCTTCCGGCAGGTGATCCCACGTGTAGAGGTTCTCTCCGCTGAAGAATACTTTCACATCGTCGAAGTAGAGACGCTGGGACCATACTTTGGGCAAGGTATAGGAAAGCGTGATGTTTTGCAGTTTCAGGTAAGAGGCGTTGGCGAGATACTTCGACTGTTTCCAGTGATTGTAGCTTGTGTTTACCCCGTCGTTGGAATACACACGCGGATAATAGGCATTGGTGTTAGTCGGAGTCCAGAAGTCGAGAGTTTCTTTGAACAGGCTTCCCCAGCCTCCGGTAGGCCATGCGATCTGGTCGGTGCGCCAATAATCCCGTTTGCCTACGCCTCGGAGGAAGATAGAGAGGTCGAGTCCTTTCCAGCTGATTCCTGCGGTGATGCCGTAGTGGAAACGCGGAGTCGAGTTACCGATGATACGCTGGTCGCCGGGATTGTCGGCGGTTCCTTCGCCGCTCCAGATGGTTTCGGTATCGTCATCGAAGTTCTTATACAGCACGTCTCCCGGAAAAACTTTTCCTGCTCCTTTCGGAATGGGGATTCCCGGTTTTAGTGTACCATCTGCGTTGAAGTCGTCTTCCGTGTAGAAGCGGTCGGTGACATATCCCCAGATTTCTCCCATTTTCATGCCTTTGCGGTAAATCTTGTCGCCTAGCAGGTTGGTCTCATTATTGTATTTCGTGATTTCACTTTGTGAGTCGTACAGGTTGAATCCGATCCGGTAGCTCCAGTCCTTGTTGATGCGGTCTCTCCAGTTCAGTTCCAGTTCCCAGCCGTACGTCTTCAGGTCAGCGGCGTTCTGTTTGGCGGCGGTGGCTCCCACTACCCACGGTAGGTCCATACCGGGTGCCAGCATCCCTTTGGTGTCGCGGCGATACCAGTCGAAAGTACCGTTAAAGCGGTTGTCGAAGAATCCGAAATCGACTCCGAAGTCCAGTGTATATACCTTTTCCCACGAGAAACTGCTGCTGACCATTGCCGGTGCATTCAGTGTAGTCGTCTTTTGTCCGTCCACCAGCCATTCCGTCAAGTAAGGTGACATGGAAGGGATGTAGGGATAGTTTTCCGGAGTGTTGTCCGGCTTCAGTATGATCTGGTTGCCGATAGAGCCCCATGAGGCACGTAGTTTCAAGTTAGACAGGAAGCTTTTGGTATTCTTCATGAATGCTTCTTCCGAAATGCGCCATCCGGCGGAGAAGGAAGGGAAGAAACCGAAACGGCTGTCTTTCGGGAAACGGGATGTACCGTCGTAGCGTCCGTTGGCTTCGAACATGTATTTACCGTCGTAAGTGTAATTGACACGGTAGAACAAACCTCTGATAGCATATTCATCGAAACTGTCGGTGACGGATGCCGTTCCGGTAGAACCGGAGAGCGACGGCAGATTTTCCAGTAATACGTCCGTGCGCTGCGACCATTGCGATTCCTTATGACTCTCTTCCTGATTGTAACCACCCATAATAGAGATATCATGTTTACCTATTGAAAAGTCGTAATTGGCGAATGCGTTAATAGCGTTGTAATTGGTGAAACCTTGCGTCAGGGCATAACGTGAGTTCTCTACATTGTTCAGCAGCCCTGTAAAGTTGAATCCTATATACTTGTATTTGTTGACGTACATCCGGTTGTACTCGGTGATCCGGTTGTAGGTATATTCACCTGTTATTTTCAGTCCTTTCAGCGGAGAGATGATGACACGTCCCAAAGTACGCAGGTTGGTCTTCTTGATCACCCTCGGTTCTCCGTAGCGTACGAAAGTAGCGGACGTTTCGGCAGGATATTCGATGCCGTCTTGTTCGTATGGCAGAATGTTGTGGTAGGACGGCAAGTACATGGCACTTCCCCAGACACCGTTTCGTCCGCCTTGCTCCACTTTGTTCTGGGTGGAGTTCGCGTATCTGATATCCAGTTGGGTGGTCAGCCACTTGTTTACGTCGACACTCAGGAAGCTGGACATATTGATACGGTCAAATTTGTCTTTGTCCGTTACCAGAATGCCGTCCTCACCGGTATATCCCAGGCTTAGTCGGTAGCTGGTACGCTGGCTGCCTCCCGATACGGAGAAGCTGTGGTTCTGCATGAATCCGAAGTTATCCATCATATCGGCGAACATATCATTCTCCCGCATAAGGAACAGGTTGCCCTGATCGTCGAAAATATATCCGTTCGGATAATTGGAAGGATTCGCCTGATAGTCTCGTATGTAGCCTTCCCATTGGGTGATGTTTTTTCCGTCTACATAGGTATCGTTTGCCCATCCCATTTCCTTGTACGCCAGTACCGATTCCAGCGGACTTGCTTTCTGCGGAAGCTCTGATGCTTTCGAGAAAGAGAAGTTGTTGTTGTAATTGAATCTGGGAGCCATGTCCTTTTTACCTTGCTTCGTTGTAATCAGAATCACACCAAAAGCTGCGCGGGCACCGTAGATAGCTGCGGAAGCGGCATCTTTCAAAATAGAGACAGATTCAATATCCTGCGGGTCAATCATATTGATATCCATCGGTACGTTGTTTACCAATACGAGAGGCTCACCACCGTTGATGGAGGTTGTTCCACGGATATTGTACGTCATGTCGTCTCCCGGAGTTCCCGTTGTCGATTCAATTTTTAGTCCCGGCACGACTCCTTGCAGGGCAGCCGAAACGTTGGTAATCGGGCGGTCGCCCAACGACTCTTTGATATTTACAGAGGCTACAGCGCCGGTCATATTCACTTTTTTTTGTGTTCCGAATCCGATGACTACCACTTCATCCATAGTCTGGGTATCTTCCTGTAGCTGTATGTTGAAAAGTGTCTTGTTTTTGACTGTTACTTCTTGTGTGACGTAACCGATATAAGTAACCCGTAACTTACTGTTGGCAGGTACTTCCAGTGAGAATTCCCCATTCATGTCGGTAATGGTCGCTTGTTTGCTGCCGTCAACCAGAACATTTGCTCCAATCAGAGGTTCGCCCTGCGCATCTGTTACGGTTCCCCGTATTTTTATGGACTGCTGGGTAGAAGTAGTGTTGTTGGGGGCTGCTTCTGCCTTTGCCGGGACAGGAATGATAATAATATGCTTACCTTCCTGTCTGTAAGTGAATCCTGTTCCTTTGAGTACGGAGTTCAGAACGGAAGAGACTGCTTCTCTGACAAAATTGGCGCTGACCTTTTGTTTCACGTCCAGTTTCGTCTGATTATAAGCGATACTAAAATCGGTCTGATCTTCAATGATTTCGAATACTTTTAATAGAGGTTGGTTTTTCATAGATACCGTTATTGGCTGATTTTGCCCATAGGCTATGTTATAAAAACATAAAGCGAATAACAATATATAAAATTTATGAATTTTTACGGGATAACCTATGCCCGACAATTTATAAAATTTCATACTTTTGTGAGTTAATCATTAATACTAATTTAAGTGTACACAACTAATTTAAATGAAGTAATTTTGATTTGGGGGAGTTGGTATCCGCGAAATATCGACTCCCTTTTTTCTGTCTATCGGCCTCCTTTCTTATTTAGGGGTGAATAAATTAAGAGAATGTTCTCATCTTCGACTTTATAGTCTATGTTTCCTATGGTTTTGGTCACGATATTCATGATCTCCTTGATAGGAGCTTTTTGTTTGAACTTGATGGTATATACATCGGTGGTAGCCAGATGCGGAGGGACGATGATGTGTATGTCGTATATTCTCTCTATCGTAATGAAAATATCGCTGAGAGTCATTGCCGCAAAGTTCAGCTCGCCTCTGGTCCAGCCGGAGTAGACAGAGGCGTCGATAATCTTTTTATTAAATTCTCCGGACGGGTTGTCATATTCCAGTTGCTCGTTCGGTGTAAGGGTGATGATATCCTCATTGTTTGCTTTCTGAACGACTACGGAACCCGATTCCAAAGTAGTGGTTGTCTTCTCGTCTTCTGCATAAGCGTGTACGTTGAATTTAGTTCCCAATACTTTTACTTTCAGATGGTTGGTCTTGACGATAAATGGATGTTGCTTGTCTTTCTTTACGTCAAAATTAGCTTCTCCTATCAGATATACCGAACGGATATCCCCGGTGAACTTTTGCGGATATACCAGTAAAGTTCCTGAGTTGAGGTATGCTGTGGTGCCATCGGGCAAGGTAACCTTTTTTTGTTCGCCTCTGGGCACATAGTACTCGACAAGTTCTGTATGCTCTTCATTCGATTGTATATATAGGTAGGATGCCACCATAGAGAGCAGGGGAAACAGTAATACAGCCGCCACATGCAGCCATCTGCGCAAGGTATACCTTGCAGTTGCCTTCCGCTGTCGGGGCGCAATTTTCCTGCGGAAGTTCTGATAGGAACGTTCAGTACTTGCATCGGCTTTGAAATTCTGATCTTCCCATAATTCCATCAATGCTTCATCTTTCTCCGCCTGTTCACTGGAGTCGACAAGCCATTTCCATAACTTCTCTTTAAGTTCCGGACTGAACTTATCGGAAGTAAAGTTTTTAATTATTTTATGAGCGTTCGACATATTAGCGCATTTTAGGTGTGGTTACATATATTAAGATACGTAACAGATTAATAACGCACAGCCTCTATTCTACTTTTTTTTAGAAAAATAGAATAAAGGTTATGAATAATGCTTTTCGGATGTCGGTAAGTGCTTGTGAAAGGTGGTTCTCTACTGTTCGTTTGTTGATGCTTAGTTCGCGGGCTATTTCTTCGTTGTTCATTCCTGATTCCCGGCTCATCTTATATATTTTCTGTCGTTGCGGAGGCATTTTTTCTACAACCATTGTCACCAATAGTTCGAGTTCTTTGAGGTGGATGTTGTCATCGGTTTCGTTGCTTTCCAGTGGCGGGATATACTTTTCGGTTTCTTTCTGCTGATAGTTCCTGAACAGTAGTGTGCGTTCGATGTGCCGATACACCGCATTTTTGGAAATGCGGAAAAGATAAGGTTTAAGGTTATTGATGGTATGGAGGGATGAGCGGTTGTTCCATAACGTAAGAAAGATGTCCTGCGATAAATCTTCGGCCTCTTCTTGCGATTGCAGTAGTCCGTTGATAAACCCTTTGATGCGGGGATAGTAGTATAGGAAGAAAGTTTTAAAGGCTTTCTCATCTCCTTCGCTAATAGCCTTCAGAAGTTGTTTTTCGTCAAAGGTTTCCATTGGGGGTATTTTTTGTAAATGCTGTAAACCCTGCAAAAATAAGTAAATTTTGTATCGAACCCCGTTTATTAACATAAAAAACTCTTTTTTTTCTTTCCGGCTATGTCCGGCGGAGTGGTTGACAGTGGATTTATATCCTCCTTGTATTTCGGCTAGTATAAAATGAGTTCAAAATCTGCGTAAACAGGAAGATGGTCACTGATTCCTCCCTGATATTTCATTCCTTTATAGGTACGGAAAGGTTCATCATCACCGTATTTCTTGTCTTCTGTCAATAGAAAGGGGAGGCGGGCAACAGTTGCTTTGTCTTCACCGGTGAAGAATTTAGAGGAAGTATCGAGTAAATTGCCGGATACGATCAAATGGTCGAGCAATCCCCATTTTCCGTGGTATTTATAGGAGCCAAAATGGCGGGATGTTGCTTTTCGGGCAAGCAGATGGTAGAGTTTCCGGGGATTGGGGAAGGTGACTGACTGTTGGGGATCAGTAGCTTCTAATATCTCTTTGATGGATTTATTGGTTGGGTAGTCATTAAAATCTCCCATGATGACCAGTTGTGGATGAAGGCGGATATTCAGCAGACTGTCGGCTTCTGTGCGTAGTATTCGGGCAGCGTGTAGCCGGTAAGGTTCGGATTCCTTGGCTCCACCGGACCGGGAAGGCAGATGGCAGACGATTACATCAAGTGTATCTCCGGTTAATAATAGTCCGCTGACGTGCAGTAAATCTCTTGTGGGGCGATGATGCTTGAATGAGGGGATGGGGATAGACCGGAAAGATAATAATTTGAATAGGTCACGTTGATATAATAAAGCAACATCAATCCCTCTCAGATCGGGAGAACTTGTCATAACATACCGGTAACTCAGTTCCTTTAAAGGAGAACGTCGTGTGAGATCACGTAGTACACTGTCGTTTTCTACTTCACAAAGACCTACAAGGGCGGGTGGATTCCATTCACCGACGGCAGTGATGACACGGGCCATATCAGCCAGTTTCTTCTTGTACTTGGTGTAGTTCCAGTGACGGATAGCGTCGGGGAGAAATTCATTATCGTTCTTTAGTGTGTCGTGGTGAGTGTCAAAGAGGTTTTCTACATTCCAGCTCATGATACGAAAGGGAATTCGTTCTTCGGCGGAAGACTTCTTTTGGGAAACAGATTGTTTATTGCTGAACGATTCTTTTTCGGTAAGGGAAGTTTGCTTTGCAAAAGAAGTTTGCCCTATGATATAAGAGGGCACGAAAAAGAGCATTATAATAAAGATGACGGTCATAGCAAATCTTTTTCTGCTATCACCATCATCTTTTCTATGATGTCTTACCTGACTGTTATTTCTTGGCAGGAACATGTGCCAGAATATCCAACAGGTGCTTCCAGAACTTCTCAACGGAAGGGATGTGCATCCGTTCGTCGGGAGAGTGTACTCCGGTGAGAGTAGGTCCGAAAGAGATCATATCTAAAGTCGGATACTTGTCGAGGAACAAACCGCATTCCAGTCCTGCGTGAATTGCTTTCACTTTCGCCTCTACACCGAAAAGTCGTTTGTAAGATTCTGCTGCCACTTCGAGGATAGCTGAATGAGGATTCGGCTTCCATCCCGGATAACCTTCACCGAAGGTCACATCAGCGCCTGCCTGCGTTGGCTGGTTTCGATGCGGATAATATGATTCGGTTTCATTTTGACAGAAGCAAGGTTGGTTGAAGTCTCTACCAGTCCGGGGATATCCTGACTCATGGCATATACACCGTGAGGAGCAGCATACAATGCTTTCAGCAAGCGGGTAGTAGTATCCTGGTCGATAGCCATTTTGCGGGGAGTTTCCGATTCAAGAACCAGTTTCAGGTCCGGTTCGGTGACGGCCAGTTCGTTTTCTACTTCACTGGTGAAGATATTCAGTTCCGTGCGGACGTCATGTTTGGCATCTTCGGGAACTGCACAGATGGCGTATGCTTCGCGGGGGATGGCATTGCGCAGGTTACCTCCGTTGATTTCGCAGAGATACAGGTCCTGCCGGTTAGCCATTCGGGACAGGAATCGGTTCAGTATCTTGTTTGCATTGCCCCGTCCCAAGTGAATATCACCACCGGAGTGACCGCCTTTCAGTCCTTTTACTTCTACTTTAAAGAAAAAGTATCCTGCGGGGACTTCTACTTCTTTATAACTAAACTCTGCAACGGAGTCGATACCTCCGGCACATCCGATAAAGATTTCTCCTTCATCTTCGGAGTCGAGGTTCAGCAGAATATCACCGCTCATGAAACCTTCTTTCAGCTCGAAAGCTCCGGTCAGACCGGTTTCTTCATCTACGGTAAACAGGCATTCCAGCGGGCCGTGCTCGATGTTGTCATCCGCCAGGATAGCCAGTTCGGTAGCTACACCGATACCGTTATCAGCTCCGAGGGTAGTTCCTTTGGCTTTCAGCCATTCTCCGTCTATTTCTGTTTCGATAGGGTCGGTAAGGAAGTCGTGCTGTACATCATTGTTCTTTTCACACACCATGTCGATGTGCGATTGCAATATGACAGTCTGAAGGTTTTCTTTGCCCGGAGTGGCGGGCTTTTTGATCAGTACGTTTCCTGCTTCATCTACATTGGTCTCCAGGTTATGTTTTACTCCGAATGCCTTTAGGTAGGCAATTATTTTCTCTTCCTTCTTGGAAGGACGCGGCACTTGGCAGATTTCCTCAAAATACTTGAATATGCCAGCCGGCTTAAGGTCTTTTTTTTCCATGCTTTTTTCTTTTATAATAGGAATAGGAGGTTCATTTTGGTTCCTCTTATTGCTAAATATGGTTAATTTGCTTGACTTATCTGAACTCATTTCTCATTAAAGCCTATCTTTGCACTCACAAAATTAATAGAAATGGTTGAGACTATACTGATAACTTTGTTAATAGTTGCTATTTCCCTGCTATTATTAGGGGTGAAAGTATTCTTTACGAAGGGGGGGAAGTTCCCTAATGGTCATGTGAGCGGTAATAAAGAGTTGCGTAAGAAAGGAATCGGTTGTGCGCAGTCGCAGGATCGTGAAGCACAAAAGAAATCACGTTTTTCTATTGATGAGTTGGAAAAAGCCTTGAACGATAGTATGAACTAATTAATTAAAAACAATATTTTAGAGTTATGAATAGAATAAACTACCTCATGAACGGTTTAGCTGCACTTGCGTTTATCGTTTTATTCTCACAATGCGCCGGCAAAGCTGATAATCAAGTTGCAACTACTCCGGCTTCGGCTAATGCAGAATTGTCTGGAATGAAAATAGCTTATGTTGAAATAGATACCTTGTTGGCTAAATACAATTTCTGTATTGACTTGAATGAGGCTATGGTAAAGAAGAGCGAAAATGTTCGCATGACGCTGAATCAGAAGATGACAGCTTTGAACAAAGAAAAACAGGAATTCCAAAAGAAATATGAAAGCAATGCTTTCCTGTCACCGGAAAGAGCTCAGCAGGAATACAATCGTTTGGCTAAAATGGAACAGGATTTGCAGGAATTGAGCAACAAACTTCAAAATGGTCTGATGGAAGACAATAATGCTAACAGTTTGCTTTTCCGTGATTCTATCAACGCTTTCCTGAAAGAATATAATAAGACTCGTGGATATAGCCTGATCTTCAGCAACACAGGTTTCGATAATCTGCTTTATGCTGATAGTGCATATAATATCACAAAAGAAATTGTAGATGGATTGAATGCCAGATATTCATCTGCTAAGAAATAAAAAACGTCTTTTTTAGGCCCTTGGGTTTCCTAAGGGCATTCATGATTTTAATAAATTGATGCCTGTTCAAGACTGAGAAGCTTTGAACAGGTTTTTTTATTTCTCTTCTTTTGCTTCTTCCTGTGGAATGCGGAAAGCGGTGTAAAGTTCAAGTACGGCAGCGATAGTCAGACAGGCAATCCATTCATTTCCACGGGTGGTAAACATGAAAGCTCCCGTCAGTATTAGCGCAAGTGCTCCGAATATCTGCTGGATGCGCAGACGTTTTAAAATTTTGCTTTTTCCTTTAACCGGTGTGTTTACTTGTGCCAGAGCAATGAATCCGGCTCCGATGGTATAAATATAAGGAGCATAGTTCCATCCGGTGATATATACAGCAGCCCCTGTGAGAGCCATGATTGCGCCTACGGCGAAAAGTGCGGGTACTAATTGTTTCATTTATTATCTTCAAAAACGTAAATATCTTCGTTGGGCTTCTTCATCAGATACTTTTCACGTGCCACCTGTTCGATAGCATCCGGATTGCTGTTCAACTCGTTGAGACGTTTGGTGTTCTCTTCGTAGTCTGCCCGGTATTTTTCTATCTCTTCTTTCAGCTGGCTGATTTCGCGTTCGTATCCCAGACGGCGGAACAGGCTGTTCTCGTCCAGAAAACCAATGATAACAGCAAATGCAACGACGGTGATAAGATACTTACGTCGGCATATGAAACTCCAGATAGTGATCAGTTTATCCATAACTTCTCTTTTTTATATCCGCAAAGATAAAACTAATAACTTAAAAACTTACCGCTTTAGGTTCAAAACTTCTTTCTCTATCCTTTATTACTTATCACTTTTTTGTGTACATTTGCACTGAAAGCGAAAAATCAAAAAAAACAGAGAGAATCCCGGATATGGAGAACTATATTGTATCAGCTCGTAAGTACCGTCCGTCCACATTCGAATCGGTGGTGGGACAACGAGCGCTGACTACTACATTAAAGAATGCAATCGCTACCCAGAAATTGGCTCATGCTTATTTGTTTTGCGGACCGCGCGGGGTGGGAAAGACTACTTGTGCACGTATCTTCGCCAAAACCATCAACTGTATGACGCCTACTGCCGATGGTGAAGCCTGTAACGAATGCGAATCGTGTGTGGCTTTCAACGAACAGCGGTCGTATAATATCCATGAACTTGATGCCGCTTCCAACAATTCGGTGGATGATATCCGTCAATTGGTGGAACAGGTGCGCATCCCGCCACAGATCGGTAAATATAAGGTATATATTATCGATGAGGTGCACATGCTCTCGGCTTCCGCTTTCAACGCATTCCTGAAAACATTGGAAGAACCTCCCCGCCACGCTATCTTTATTCTGGCTACGACGGAGAAGCATAAGATTCTTCCGACTATCCTTTCCCGTTGCCAGATTTATGATTTTAACCGGATCAGTGTCGAAGATACGGTGAATCATTTGTCGTACGTTGCTGCAAAAGAAAATATTACGGCAGAACCCGAAGCGCTGAATGTCATTGCAATGAAAGCGGATGGAGGTATGCGTGACGCTTTGTCTATCTTCGATCAGGTAGTGAGTTTTACGGGAGGGAATATTACTTATAAGAGTGTTATTGAGAACTTGAACGTTCTCGATTACGAATATTATTTCCGTCTGACGGATTGTTTTTTAGAAAACAGGGTAAGTGATGCCTTGTTGCTTTTCAATGATGTGCTGAATAAAGGATTTGACGGTAGTCACTTCATCACCGGATTATCTTCTCATTGCCGGGATTTGCTGGTCAGTAAGGATGCAGCTACCTTGCCATTACTGGAAGTAGGGGCGAGCATACGTCAGCGTTATCAGGAACAGGCGCAGAAATGCCCGTTGCAGTTTCTTTACCGTGCGATGAAACTTTGCAATGATTGTGATTTGAATTACCGTGCCAGCAAGAACAAGCGCTTACTGGTGGAACTGACCTTGATACAGGTTGCCCAGCTTACCACCGAGGGGGATGACGTAAGTGGTGGGCGTGGCCCTAAGCAGACCATAAAACCCGTATTCACCCAACCTGCCGCAGCTCAGCAGCCGCAGGTCGCTTCTGCACCGTCTGCTCAACAGACTACTGTTCATACTGCTCCGTCTCCGGCTATTGCGCCGTCTGCCGCTAATACTGCTGTGCGTCAACCGCAGGTATCTGTTGCTTCGGGGGCTGCTGCTCCGGCAAATACTGCTTCCGCGCCGTCACAGAGTGTTGGAATCTCTTCGATTTCCAAAGAGGAACGGAAGATTCCTGTGATGAAGATGTCTAGTTTGGGAGTATCTATCAAAAATCCGCAACGTGATCAGGCTGCTCAGAATACAGCCAAAACCAATGTTGCTCAGGTGCAAACACAGCCGGAAGAAGACTTTATTTTCAATGACAGAGATTTGAATTATTACTGGCAGGAATATGCGGGACAGTTACCCAAAGAACAGGTGGCCATTGCAAAGCGTATGCAAGTGATACGTCCGGTATTGTTGAATAATTCGACTACTTTTGAAGTAGTGGTCGATAATGAGATTGCTGCTAAAGATTTTACAGCTTTGATTCCGGAATTACAGACTTATCTTCGTGGAAGATTGAAGAACAGCAAAGTGGCGATGACAGTGCGGGTAAGTGAACCTGCAGAAACTGTTCGGGCGGTTGGTCGTGTCGAGAAGTTCCAGATGATGGCACAGAAGAATCAGGCGCTGATGCAACTGAAAGATGAGTTCGGACTCGAATTATATTAATGTACTGATTTCTATAAGATTTCCATCCGGATCTTTAAAGTAAATGCTCCGGATGGCTATGAAAGCAATACTAATGCAAACGTTGATTCATTCTGTCACCGTATCCGTCGCTATACCTTTCTTCCGGCATAATGATCCATAGAATAAGATAAATAATAATTCCTGCAAAAGCAGTGAAGATGGTGGCTAGTGCATAGACTATTCTTACTAAAGTAGGGTCCCATCCGAAGTATTCGGCTAAACCTCCGCATACTCCGGCTATCATTCGTTCCTTTCTGGAACGAGTCAGTTTTTTGTTGTTTTCCATAAAGCGATTGTATTAATAAAAAATAAGTCCTGTAAATCTTTCGCTTTACAGGACTTGTCTTTTAAAATTTCTTGGGGGTGGAAGACCGGACTCGAACCGGCGACATTCAGAACCACAATCTGACGCTCTAACCAACTGAACTACATCCACCATGTTTGCGTTTCTCTAACGCGGTGCAAAGATAGATATTATCTTCTAATTTCCAAAAGATTCTGCTATTTTTTTTTCGAAAAAAGTATATTCTTTTATTCCCCGATTGTGCTTGCTGAAAAGGGTTCGCGCATCATTTACAAAGATTTTCAGAGAGTTACGTGCTTGTAAAGGAATTGAATCAATCGGCAAATTGATTGGGAGCAATTGATGATTTTTTTTTCCTGATTGAATGGGACGGGCTGTCCATACCAAACTATAATCACAATTATTGAGGCGGACAGTGCTGTCTTTTACTAATTCCATTCTTACCATCAGTCCTCCGTCAGTGCGGCGGGCGGACATATTGGAAATATAATTTCCCAGCGAATAGACTACGAGATGTTTGTCATTCGTCAGGCTGTCTGTGCGAACTTCGATGGGCTGAACTACGTGAGGATGGGAGCCGATGATATGGTTTACTCCTTTTTCAATCAGCCAGTCGGCGAGGAATTTTTGCTCTTTGTCCGGGAGTGACTGGTATTCGATTCCCCAATGCATACAAGCTATGATGGCATCCGGCTTCATTGCTTTACTCTCTTCAATATCTTTGGCGATGATGGCTGTATCGATATAGTTCACGATATTAGGAGGGGTAACGGGGATGCCGTTTGTTCCATACGTGTAGTTGAGCAGGGCGATGCGGAATCCGTTCTTTTCTAATAAAAGAGGATATTTCTTTTCGCGTTCATCAGCGTTGATATACGTGCCTGCGTGTGGAACCTTTAAAGAGTCTATTAATTGAATGGTTCTCTCCAGTCCGGATTTACCACGATCGAGACTGTGGTTGTTGGCAGTCACTAAAACATTGAAACCTGCATCGTGAATTGCGGTCAGAAATTCGTCCGGCGCGCTGAAAGCAGGATAACCTTTGTAAGGTTTGCCTCCTAATGTCACTTCCAGGTTGGCGATGGAGAGGTCGGCTTTCTTTATTTCTTCTTTGACATACGTGAAACATGTGGAGTAATCATAGCCGGTTGATGTTCGTGCAGCGTTGATTTGTCCCTGATGTTGCATGAGGTCACCTACGAAAAGGAGGCGTAGGGTGTCGGTGGAGAAGATGCTGTCGGAAAGGCTGTCCGACAGGGTGTCAATGATAGAATCTCTCTTTGCCTGCGACCGGGAGGTGCAGGACAAAGAGAGAAGCAAAATCATCAGAAACAGGGTATGTCTCATTGATAAATAGCTTTCTTACCAGCTAAGAGTGTATTTTTCATTAACGATACAATCGTCATTGGTCCAACACCGCCCGGTACGGGAGTGATGAATGAGCATTTCGGTGCAACTTCGTCAAACTTCACGTCGCCGGTCAGTTTAAAACCTGATTTCTTGGTTGCATCCGGCACACGGGTAGTACCTACGTCAATAACTACCGCGCCTTCTTTCACCATTTCGGCTTTTACAAAGTTCGGTTGTCCCAAAGCAGCGATAATAATATCAGCTTCCTGACATTCTTTTACCAGGTCTCTGCTACGGCTGTGGCATACGGTTACTGTGGCATCGCCCGGATAGGCTTTCTGCATCATCAGGGCAGCCATCGGTTTGCCGACAATATTGCTGCGTCCGAGTACGACGCACTTTTTTCCGGAAGTTTCTATGTTATAACGTTTCAACAATTCGAGGATGCCGTTGGGAGTAGCGGATACATAACACGGAAGCCCGATGGACATACGGCCTACGTTGATCGGATGGAAACCGTCTACGTCTTTACGGTAATCAATTGTTTCGATTACTTTCTGTTCGGAGATATGCTTGGGTAAGGGAAGTTGTACGATAAAGCCGTCCACGTCGTTGTCTTCGTTTAGTTCACGTACTTTGGCAAGCAGTTCTTCTTCGGTCACGTCACTTTCATAACGGATGAGGGAAGACTTGAATCCACATACTTCACAGGCTTTTACTTTGGCAGCTACATAAGTCTCGCTACCACCATCGTGTCCTACAAGAATAGCGGTCAGGTGCGGGCGTTTTTCGCCATGAGCCACCATTTCGGCTACTTCGGCTGCAATCTCTTGTTTTACTTGTTCGGAAATTGCTTTTCCGTCTATCAGAGTCATATTTTCAGAGTATTTATTGGTGATGGACAAAAGTAAAATAAATAACTGAACTCTCCAAAAGGAATGGACTTTTTGTGGAGAGGGGACAGCGGAACATATTGGAATGCGAGTAGGAAAGAAGGCAAAAAGAACAAGGGAAAGCTCTGATTTTCAGGTAAGAAAAACAGAGCCTCTGTTTAGGTGAAACGGAGGCTCTGTTTACATCAATCAGAGGCTCTGTTCGGGTGAAATGGAGCCTCTGTTTGGTCTTGTCAGATCATGTTCTTATTTGTCAGCAATTTGCCTTTATACTCTCCGGTCAATGTACGGAGGAAGGCGACAATCTTATCTACTTCCGGTTGTGGCAGGTCGATGCCTAACTGATATTTGGCCATGGCGCGAACCGCATCATCCATAGTAGCCATGCTGCCGTCGTGGAAATAAGGAGCGGTCAGTTCAATATTTCTCAATCCCGGCACTTTGAAGCGGTGACGGTCACGCTCTGCTTTTGTCTGCTTGAATCGTCCGTTGTCTTCTTCAGTCATTTCTGCCTGACGGTCTGCGAAATAATCATGCTGTACACCGATCAGTTCATAAGATTGTCCTCCGAGGATTTCTCCCACATGACAAGTCGCACAGTCATATTTCTTGAAAAGGTCGTATCCGGCGATTTCATCTGCGGTGATGGCATCTTTCTGTCCTTTCAGATAACGGTCGAAACGTGAATTAGGAGTCAGCAATGTCTTTTCGAATTCCTGAATAGCATTTGTGATATTCTTTTCGTTCAATCCGTCGGGATATACTTCGTTGAATGCCACTACGAAATTCTTGTCTTCTGCCAGTTTGCTGATGATCTGATCGAATGACTCGCAAGCCATTTCTACCGGATTCAATGGAGGGCCGGCAGCTTGTTCTGCCAGAGTTCCGGCACGTCCGTCCCAGAATTGAACAAAGTTATAGGCAGCATTGTATACGGTCGGGGCATTGACGCCGCCCAACTGACCGCCTACTCCTTCAGAATACTGCTTGTTGTCAACGCCACCGGTATCCAGACCATGACAGCTGGCACATGAAACGGTGTTGTCTGCCGATAAGCGGGTGTCGTGATACAACAGATTTCCTAAGACCACTTTGCGTACATCGACTGAGATCGAGTCGGCAATAGGACGAATCGGTTCGTTAATGAAATCAGGTGCTACTGCCACATCGGTATACAGTCCCATGCGGTGATGTTTTACCCAGCTCAGTGCTACCTCTTTCTTTGCATCATTGAAAGAAGCTCCCCAATGTACAAGGTAATACTTTGCCTGCGGCATCTTTCCGTCGAGGATTACTTTTTCTACTTTAGCCAGATCAACCGGATTGAGAGGGCGTCCTTCCTTCATGTCTTTCTCCATCTGAGTCATGTCGAAAGCGCGATAGGCTTTGCTCACGTCTTCCATTACAATTTTTCCGGCTACAGGCATATTTGCATAGAACGGTAGTTCCGGCGTCGAGGTATGGCATCTCAGGCATCCTGCATCCGTAATAATCTGTTGCATCTGCACGTTTGCTTCCAAATCGGCAGAAGGCACCCGATGCATCAGTCGGTAAATGACTGCCAATGCCGCCACGACTACCAATAATGCTACGATTAGTTTTGTACTTCTCTTCATTTCACATTTGTTTTTTGAGGTTAGTTATTACGATTATATAAATGTACGCTTTGTTGGGCCGCCGGCAGGTAATTGACTCCATACCAGCACATTTGTAAAGCAAGGAAGGAGACTATGAGCAGGGCATAGAGTGTTTTCCGTCCGGTTCTTCTGAACAGGCGGAGGTGGATGTAGAGCAAATATCCCATCCAGGTGATGGCTGCCCAAGTTTCTTTGGGGTCCCAGCTCCAGTAGTTTCCCCAAGCCTCCTTTGCCCAGAGAGAACCTAGCAGCATACCGATGGAAAGAAAAGCGACGCCTGCGTAGACCAGATTGTCTGCTGTATGCAGGTATTCTTCTTTATGACGGAACAATCCGGTCAGGGCGATGATGAAAGCACATCCCAGAACGGAATAAGAGAACATATATACGGTTACATGCGGGATGAACCATACACTTTGCAGCGCCGGCATCAATGACTGATCGTGTATCTCGGGCTTCATCAAATTAATGATCACAAAAACTGTAGAAAGTAACGTCGAGAAAGAGAGAATCCAGCGATACTTCCATCTGATATAGGTTAGCAATCCTGCTATTCCCATAAAGAATGAATACCACAATCGGGTTTCTCCCATAGTGCGTAATGGAGGGCGCTGGAGGAATATCCATAATCCGGCAATAAATATTCCCAATATAATAATGCCGCCGGAAGTAAAACCGATTGCCACCTTATTCTTCGATGATGAACGAAGGGCAAATACAGCTCCTGCCAACCATAAGCAGATGGATACTGCTGCAAATACATAGAAGTTATCCCAGTTTATCATACGCTTTAGCTCCGTTTATAAATAAAAGAACTGCTCCTGCAAGCATCATCAGAATACCCGTTACCATCACATATTTCCAGGGCTGTTTTACGACCTGTAGAATGCAGTAGTTGCTTTCGTTGCCTTTTGTTATGTCGTATCCGGTGAGGTAGACGTCTTCCCCCAGTCGGTAGGAATAGGGATGGTTTACTTCCAGCAGAACGTTCTCATTCCCCAAACGTACATTGGCGGAAAAGCGGGAAGGACGTCCGTTCGGGTAATAATCTACAGCGAACGAATTGAGTTCCATATCATAATTTAAATAGTAAGATGCACCATTCATGTCGAATGCCTCATGCGTTGGTTCACCTTTATATAAAGGTACGCGTAGTGTCCGTGTGTCACTGCTACCTAGAAATCCGGCAAACAGAGCCAGCCATAAACCTGCATGATTCAGAATAAAGCGCCAGCGTGCTTGTTTGCGATGCCGACAGGCGTGGATGGTGATCATCGCCAGATTGCTTAATAATAATAAGAGTATAGAAATGAATATCCATGAAGTCATGAAATTGTAACATCCCAATGAGGCTGATATTCCATTGCGCATTTCGGCTTCCGGTTCAGATAGCTGGGGGAAAAGTCCTATGATCAGGCAACCACCGATAAACAGACTGATAGATAAAACACTGGCTTTGGATGAACCGAGAAAACGGGTGATTCTTAGATTATTATATTCTTTATATAGTATCCATAACAGGAAAAGCCAGATCGCCGCAAAGATGATATTCAGCGGAAAGGCGAGAAAAGAAACAGGAAAGTTTCCTGTGAACAGCTGCATGGCTGCTGCTAATAAAATGTAACCTGCTACATATACATAGTACATATTCGTGCTTCTGTTTTGTTATCTTTTGCAAAGTAAAGAAATAAAAATGAATATTCATATAAAACCTTTATAAAATTGTAATCATTACAAGTAAATAGTGATATTAATATGGTTTTAGGATAATCTTTCAGTGTAGTTGTTGGCGAAAGGAGAGGGGATATGGAAGCTAAAGCTGCGCTTTACAAGGTATAAAGCTATGCTTTTCACTCCCTAAAGCATAGCTTTATACCTTGTAAAATGCAGTGTTTTATATTGGGTTTATCATGGCGGGAGTAATCACTACAAGAGCCTGTGAAAAGTGAAAACTTGAAAAGTTGAAGTTGCCAGGTAAAAAGCTGATTGATATAGGAAAGTGAAATCTGTAATACCAAAAATAAAGGAGGAAGCCTAAGCCTCCTCCTTCTATCTGAAACAGAATAAAATTCTTTTTATTTTTTCATTTTCGGCATCATCTTGCCCATTTTGCTGCTGGTTACCATCTTCATCATTTTGCGAGTTTGGTCGAACTGTTTCAGCAAACGGTTTACTTCCTGAATAGTTGTTCCGCTACCTTTAGCGATACGTGTACGGCGTGAGCCATTCAATATTTCCGGATTGGAACGTTCTGCCGGAGTCATGGAATAGATGATTGCTTCGATACTTTTGAAAGCATTGTCGTCGATATCGATATCTTTGATAGCTTTGCCTACGCCCGGGATCATGGATGCAAGTTCTTTCAGATTACCCATCTTCTTGATCTGGGCAATCTGGCTGAGGAAGTCGTTGAAGTCGAACTGATTCTTGGCAATCTTCTTTTGCAGACGTTTTGCCTCTTCTTCGTCATACTGTTCCTGAGCACGTTCTACCAGTGAAACGATGTCACCCATACCGAGGATACGGTCTGCCATACGTGCCGGGTGGAACTGGTCGATAGCATCCAGCTTTTCACCTGTACCCACAAATTTAATCGGCTTGTTGACTACCGAACGGATAGAAAGGGCCGCACCACCACGGGTGTCACCATCCAGTTTGGTCAGTACCACACCGTTGAAGTCCAGACGTTCGTTAAATTCTTTGGCTGTATTGACGGCATCCTGTCCTGTCATGGAGTCTACCACGAACAGAATTTCGTCCGGATTGATCGCTTCCTTGATAGCGGTGATCTCGTTCATCATCTGTTCGTCTACGGCCAGACGTCCGGCTGTATCGACGATTACGAGGTCATATCCTTTGGCTTTAGCTTCTTGAATGGCGTGTTGTGCAATCTCTACCGGATTTTTGCTGTCCAGTTCTGAGTACATCGGCACTTCAATTTGTTCTGCCAATACACGCAACTGTTCGATAGCTGCCGGACGGTAAACGTCACAAGCTACCAGTAATGGTTTGCGATTCTTCTTTGTTTTCAGCATGCGTGCCAACTTACCGGAGAAAGTAGTCTTACCCGAACCTTGCAGACCTGACATCAGGATTACTGCCGGACGGGATTCGAGGTTGATTTCTACCGTCTCGCCACCCATCAACTGGGTTAGTTCGTCGTGCACAATCTTCACCATCAACTGGCTTGGCTTCACAGCCGTAAGTACATTCTGACCGATGGCTTTTTCCTTCACCGTGTCAGTGAAAGTTTTTGCAACCTTGTAGTTAACGTCGGCATCAAGCAATGCCTTACGTACATCTTTCAGCGTCTCCGCCACGTTAATTTCGGTGATTTTGCCTTCACCTTTCAGAATCTTGAATGACCGTTCTAGTCTTTCACTTAAATTATCGAACATAGTTATTTAATTACGAATTACTAATTACAATTTACTTGGCCGAAAGAGGGACTTTTCCGTCTACTCTTTATTTGAGCTTGCAAATGTACAAAAATCTCTTGTATTTATATCTTTTTATTCTGCCATTTTGCTTTTTTGAGGTAAATATAGCTTGTTATCAACAGCAAGGTATAGTACAGAATCTCAATCGTAAAGCAGATTTCAATCGGTGCCTTGAGCCACATTCCGACGAAAACGATGTAGGAACCGTAAATGGCAATCGTGATGGTTTCGAGCAACAGGGCTGCCTGCGTATTTCCTGTTCCGGAGATGCCGTTGAATACGACATTGGCTACTGATGCAATGAGCATGGCGCAGCAGATAACGTATACCGAAGGCACGGACTCGGTGATTAACGCTGCTTCGCTGGTATATACGGAGAGGAGGAACTGAGGAAACAAAACCGACAATCCCACCAGTCCCAGCATGATGAAGAACGAGAATCGGGCTATTTTATTGATAAGCGGCATGACGTATTGGATACCTCCTGCGCCGATGGCATTGCTGACAAGGCTGTTGGTCGTTGTTGCCAGTGCATTCACCGGAATCAGCAGTACGACGTAGATACTACGGACAATGTTGGCAATGGCCAGTTCCCGTTGTCCCAACCGTTCTACGGCAACAAAGAACACGAACCAGGTCGCCATCGATAAGAAATATTGAAGCATCGTGAAGCAAGAAATGCTGAGAATACGCATCAGCAATGCCGGATCGAACGAGCGCAGACGATTCAGACCATACTTTTTCAAATCAACACTGATATATGTATAGATCAGGAAGAAGAGAATGGAAGAGGCTTCCGCCAGTACAGAAGCGATGGCAGCTCCCTTGATTCCCATTTCCGGCAGACCGAATTTACCGAAAATCAGTGCATAGTCCAATATGACGTTGGTTAATGCCATGACAACAGCATTGATGGTCAAGACCTTGGTACGTGTGATGCCGATGTACAGGGCACGGAACATGACATTGACAAACGAGAAGAAGAACCCGTAAATACGCCAGTCCAGAAACTCCATAGTGCCTTCGTAGATGGATTCGGAAGAAACCAGCAACCGCATGATATTTCCTCCGAACGCTTTGGTGAAGCCGAACATCAATATAGCTATCAACAGGAGGAACATAATCCCTTGAATCATTACGGGACCTACATCACTGTAGCGTCCTTCTCCATTGCGTCGTGCAATGACAATTTGTGATCCTGTGCTGAATCCGAAAGCGATGGTGAATATACATATATAAAATAGTCCACCCATAGCCGAAGCTCCCAGGGCCACTTCACTAACGTGCCCTAAGAATGCGGTATCGGTGACATTGATGACATTTTGCGCCAGCAAGCTGAGTAGTATCGGGTAACTGACACTCCAATCTGTTTGTTGGTATACATAATTAAGCGTTTAAGTTTACAGTTTGCAAAGATAGCGCTTTATTCCGATTCTGAAGCAATGGGATAGGTGAAAACAATTTCCGGGCCTTCCGTTCCCCGGGCGTTTACCTGATAGCTTCCTCCGAAGTAAGCCAGCAATAACTGGTTGATCTCATGCCTGATGCCGGTCTCCTGTGAGGTGAAAGCCTCGTCCGCCAATGGAGAGTTGAGAATGCGGAAATAAAGCATTTCGCCTTTCCGGCTTAATGTAAAGCGGATAATCCGTTCCTCCTGTTGTCCCTCTGTTTCATGTTCATGCGGATAGGTCAGGGTACTGAGCAGAGCGTATCCCAATCGGGTGGTATCTGTGCGAAGGGACAGTGACTCGACTTCCGGAGTGAAGCGGACTTGAATGCCTGTCTTTTCATTATTCATGCGTGCCATGTAGCATACTTCGTTACAAAGTGCGACGGCATCATAGTCTTGTATCTGGAACTTCATCATTTTGGCTTCCAGACGAGACAGGTCGAGTACATCATTGACCAGTCTCATTAATCTTTCTGAGCTTTGGTGGATGATCGCCGAGTATTCTTCTCTTGTTTTTTCATCTATATTCGGTTCGCTGGCTATGAGTTGCGAGAAACCTACCACGTTGTTGAGCGGGGTCCGGATGTTATAACTCATGTTTGACAGGAAGCGATTTTTTATTTCGTTGGTTACCCGTACCGTTTCCGCTGCTTTGCGTATTTCGCTCTCGGAATATTTCAGGGCTTTGCGGATTTTGGAGAGCCGGAATAGGGAAATAAATAATACGATCAGAATGGCACTGATTACGATCAGGCTGATCAGACGTATTTGGTTGGTCTGCTTTTGTTGTTCCAGTTCTATCTTGTCCAGATTATAGCTTTTTTTGATTTGCTCCATTTGGGTGTTGGAGAGTGCCATGGCAGCCGAGTCCTTGATGGCCAGTGCCTGTTGGTAGAGAGTTGTCGCTCTGTTATTATCTCCGGCTTCCACCCATATTTTAGCCTGTTTCAGCAATTGTTCGGCATAGTCGCTGGTGAAATCTTTCTTGAGCATAGTTAATGTCGTGTCGATGTAGGCTGATGCCTGCTGATATTGTTTGATACTCTGATAGTATTTCGCATAGATGTCGTAGTAGAGCACCTTATACATGAAATAGGTATTTTCAGTCAGATACTTTTTAGACTTTTCTATATGTGAATAAGCAATTTGGGGCTGATTGGTATTCAGGTAATAATGCGCATAGAAAATCTCATTGAAAATGAATACGTCTGCAAATCCGTCTTTTAGAGATGGATTGTCAATGATGAATTTACGGAGTACATTTTCCAACTCTTGCAGGTATTTTAGTTGCCTGTAATTGTCCTTCATTTCTTTGGTTACGGATATGAGCTGTGACAGGACGGAGATATGGACTACCGCATTGCCATTCTTTGGAAGTAGCCTGTAGGCTTCTTCCAATGCTTTGAGCCCCTCGTCCCAGCGCTGGCTGCCGATATATGCGTTGGACAGGCACTGATAAGCAGCTACCGTTCCACGGTTATTGTCAATATCAAGGGCTTTCTGTTTCATCTTGTTTGCTTCGCTGATGGCAAGCTCATATTGTTCGGTAAAGGTGTATAGGTCAATCTGAAAGCGTCGGGCGTCGAAGAAATAATCCCATAAACCGGATTTTTGTACCAACGGTTCCATCTTGACTATCCATTTGGCTACACTATCCTGTTCGCAACGGTTGTAATAATACAACAAATGATAATAAGCGGCTAAACTGGCATACTTGTCATTTTTCAGTTTTAACGCTTCCTGCATCAGCGAATCCGAATACTGGATACATTTGTAGTTGTTCTGCTCTATCTTGATAATGTCGTTCAGGGTAGAGAGGCGTGTGGTGTCATGCGGCAGCGTTTGCAACACTTGCAGCAGACTGTCTGAGGCTGTATCGGTGTTTGCATAGCCCGACAGTAGGCCATAGCAGGTGATGATCAGTAATATCAGTCGTTTCATCGTGTTTCCTCCTTCTTTATCTGCGCATGGCAAATCGGGTGTGTGAACAGAAAACGTGCTCCTTTGTCATAGTCCGGGTCGATCCATATTTTGCCTCCCAGTTGCTCGATGATAAGCTGGCAGATAGATAATCCGAGTCCTGTGCCTTGAGCGTTTTCATCGAGCTTTTCGAAGCGGTTGAATATCTTGTTCTGGTTCTCCTTGGAGATTCCGCAACCGGTATCACTAACGGAGAAAAGGGCCGTATCTTCCGTTTGTTTCACCAGTTCCAGAGTGATAGTGCCTTGTGCAGTAAACTTTGTGGCGTTGATAAGCAGATTGATCAGTACTTGTTGCAGGCGGGCACTGTCCGTGGTCAGCTTCAGTGAACTGAGAGAGGTGGAAAACCGTACTTCCGCTTGAGTCTGCTTTATTTTCTCTACCATGTCGATGACATTTCTGCATAGCGCTACAATATCACACTCGTTGAATTTGAATTGCATTTTTCCAATTTCAAGGCTGGATAAGTCAATTACATCATTAATCAGTTTGAGCAGCAGTTCTGAGTTCTGCTGGATGATATCGTTGCACTGTTGTTTCGTTTCGTTGTCGATGGATTCTTCTGTCAGAATAGCTGAAAAACCGGATAAAGCATTGAGTGGAGTACGAATCTCATGGCTCATATTGGAGAGAAAAAGGCTTTTGGTGTGGATAGACTTTTCTGCTTGTTTCTTGGCTTTTTCCTGTTCCTGTTGTGATTGCAGAAGACGATTGTTGGTGCGCTTGATGCGGAAAATGGCAATGATGATCAGTACTACGATCACTAAGATCACAGACAGACTCCAATAATAGAGATTTTTTTGTATGTTGATATAATTAAGTTCGCTTTTATCTATCTGATACAGGGTATGCAGTTCGTTTATCTGGCTGAGATAACTTTGGGCGTCCAATGAATCTTTGAGATGATTAATCTCCTCATAAATCTTGCACGCCTCTTGTTTCTGATTCATAAGTACCAGGACTTTGGCGCGTTCCTGTAATAACTGAACATGTCTGAATAAAGCCGTTTTCTTTGTTATGGTGAGTAATTCTTCATATTCTTTCAGCGCTTTATCATATTCTTTTGACTCAATATGATAGCCGGCATACATATAGTTGCTGATTGAAGAATAGTAGGGATACGGATATTTTTCGTAGATGGAGTCCAGCTGTTTCAGATACTCCAGTGCTTTTGGAAGGTTGTTTGTCTGTATATAATAATAGGCATAGCTGCAAGGCAGATAGAAGTCATCGGGCAAACCTGATTCTTTATGGTAAAGAGACTCCAGATAGGCAAAATCTTTTTCGATATCTGTCATTTGCCTGTATTTGAGTTTGCTCAGGATCAAATGAAACATGCTTGTCTTAAGATATGGAATACTTGCCGGAATTTTTTGCATTATTTTCAAGGATTCCTCATAAGACTCTATAGCAGACTGGGGATTTCCCGAACTTTGGTAGGTGTCTGCAAGGGCACGCAATGCCAGTGCCGTTCCGAAAGGATAATCTATAGCTTTGGCTTGCTGATACATTGAGTTGGCGTTGTTGACTGCCAGACTGATATTTCCTTCCGTAATTAATGCCTGAACTGCCATCATTTTCAATGGAAACAGAATATGATATTCTTGCTGCTTTTCAAGTTCGGGGCTTAAGAGCTTTTCCCATAAGATGATGCTGTCCGTTGTAATATCGATATTTGTATTGAAAGAAAGATCATGCTCGACAAGTGGCTGGAGTAAGGTAAGTCGTTCTTTGTTCAGGTTTGTTGCATGGAGAGCCGCCGATATGAATATGGCTGCAATGAGTGCTATTATATGCTGTAAATTACTATTCACTATTTTGTTTGCTCGTATGGTGATGTGCAAAAGAAATAAAAAGAGCGAAGACTGGCAAGCAATCTTCACTCTTTTTTATAGAATTATTTTCTTTTGAGGATCTCCCGTGCCCCAGGACCTTCGTGGCTGGGGTAGCCGGGAGTATGATTTCTGCACCGGGGATCGGCATCTACCTTCAAACTGCGGTAATCATCTTTGGAACGTGTGATGTAATCGTCCAGCAAAGCACGATGCTCGGCGAGTATTTTGGAGTATTTAGGGTCTTTGGCAAGATTTTTTCTTTCACCCGGATCTTTTTTCATATCGTACAGTTCTTCTCCGTTGCCTTCCAGATAATGGGTGTATTTATATCTCGGTCCGCGCACCATGCGTCCGGGAGTGGTAACGTACTCATATTCGCTGTGCCATTCGGAGACAACATAAGGGTGGCTTTTCTTTTGTTTCTCTCCCCTTAGAGTCGGTGCAAGGCTGATGCCGGCTTTTTCTGCCGGAACGGCGATGCCTGCCAGGTCGCAAAGGGTGGGCAGGAGATCTAACGTCGGCTGTGTCAGCAGATGGTCTATAGGTTTCTTCTGCTGCTTGATGCCGGGACCGGCAAAGATAAACGGAACGTTGGTCATTTCATCATAGAAGCTGATATGCTTGGTCACCATGCGGTGGGATGCCATGCCGTCGCCGTGGTCCGCCATAATTACGACAATCGTGTTTCTTCCGGCAGGGGTGGAGTAGAGGGCTTTCAGTACGCTGTCTACTTGCTTGGACACCATCTTGGTGTAATGCTGGAAGGCGGCGATGTAGTGACGATAGTTTTCTTCGTTCCAATGGGCAGCCTGTGTCATGCGGCGGTGACTGCAACAGATATATTGTACGGGAGTCGGAATATTGCTCCAGTCTTCCACATCAAAGTTGTCCGGCAATTCGGGCAGCGGTCCGCTGATCGGCCGGTCGGTGTGTACTCCTGCGTTTTCGCCGATGAATCCGCAGATATTATGCGGGTTCTGAAAATCTGCAATGCAGATAAAAGGTTCTTTCGGAGGATTGCTGAGGTAGGCAACGGCATCCTCGCAGGTTCCTACATCCAGGAAACTGTCATTGTTGACCGGAAATTCGGGATCGGTGAATGGCTTGGCTACCGGTTCTTTATGTTTGAAGCCTCTCAGTGAGCCCATGTCGTGAGTCTTGCCGAAGTGTACGGCCTCATAACCGTTTTCGGAGAAGAGACTACCCAGTGTAGGTATGTTTTCCGGCAGGCGGGTGTTGACGGGTTCGCTGGAATTTGAACGTACATTGGTCTGGTGAGGCATCATGCCGCTCCATAATGCTGCGCGTGAAGGTTGGCTGAGGGGGCAGCCTACATAAGCGTTAGAGAAGATTACTCCTCTTGATGCTACTTCGTCAATGGGAAGTGTGCAGCCTTGTGTATGTCCGTAAGCGCCTACGACACGTTGTGTGAGATGGTCGCACTGGATAATCAGGAAGTTCGGCTTTTCTTGTGCCTGGGCTGCTGCGCCACAAAGGGCTAATCCCATGAATGGATAAATTGTTTTCATTCTTGGCTAGAATTAAGTAATTGATTGGGTAGCAAAAGTAGGAAAAAACAAAAAGCAAAAAAGGGCGGGGGAGTGGTTTTGGACGTAAATGAAAGTAATTTGTACAAAAATGAAATATGCGATGAACGATTCATGAGGAACAGCGAAGACCGCGATGAATAATAAATGAAAAGAATTAATGGGAATCATAAAAAGAACGGTGAATAAACTGCGATTATTCACCGTCCAGTCTATTCACCGTTCCTTATTTATGATCGTTTATTCTTGATCAGCTATTCATGCTCATCAGGAATTCGTCGTTGTCTCTTGTTTTTTCCAGACGGTCTTTTACGAAATCCATTGCTTCGATAGGGTTCATATCTGCAAGGTATTTGCGTAATATCCACATGCGGTCGAGTGTTGTCTTGTCAAGCAGCAGATCGTCGCGACGAGTACTGGATGCGGTGATGTTGACAGCAGGGAAGATACGCTTGTTGGACAGGTTGCGGTCAAGCTGCAACTCCATGTTACCTGTACCTTTGAATTCTTCGAAGATAACTTCGTCCATTTTGGAACCGGTGTCGATCAGTGCGGTAGCGATGATAGTCAGCGAACCGCCGTTTTCGATGTTACGGGCAGCACCGAAGAAGCGTTTGGGCTTGTGAAGTGCATTGGCGTCCACACCACCGGAAAGTACTTTACCGGATGCGGGAGATACAGTATTGTAAGCACGTGCCAGACGAGTGATAGAGTCAAGGAAGATCACTACGTCGTGTCCGCATTCTACCAGTCTTTTTGCTTTCTCGAGTACGATACCTGCGATTTTTACGTGGCGTTCTGCCGGTTCGTCAAAAGTAGAAGCGATTACTTCTGCGTTGACGCTGCGTGCCATGTCGGTTACTTCCTCCGGACGTTCGTCGATCAGCAGCATAATCATATATACTTCCGGATGATTGGCTGCGATGGCGTTGGCGATATCTTTCATCAAGATGGTCTTACCTGTCTTCGGCTGTGCTACGATCAGTGCACGCTGTCCCTTACCGATAGGAGCGAAAAGGTCTACAACCCGGGCAGACATGGAGTCTGAATAACCGCCTTTGCAGAGTCTGAATTTCTCGTCCGGGAAGAGCGGAGTCAAGTGTTCGAAAGGAACACGGTCGCGAACGAAAGCTGCGTCACGTCCGTTGATCTTTGACACCTTTACTAACGGGAAATATTTTTCTCCTTCCTTTGGCGGACGGATGATGCCTTCTACCACGTCACCGGTCTTAAGACCAAATAACTTAATTTGTGACTGTGATACATAAATATCGTCCGGAGAAGAAAGATAATTGTAATCGGAAGAACGGAGGAATCCGTATCCGTCCTGCATGATTTCCAGTACGCCTACTCCGCTGAGGATATCATCGAATTCATAAGGCTTTTCACGCTCGATCACTTTGCGTTCCGGCTGTTGTTGTACAGGCGGAAGGTTCTCGGCAGCGTTGTTCTGCTGTTGTGCAGGACGTTGTTGCATCGGAGGACGCTGGTTGTTGTTATTATTACGCTGGAAATTATTATTGTTGTTAGCATTTGCATTGTTATTGCCGGCGTTGTTATTGTTGTTGTCGCGCGGGCGGACAATGCGCTGGCGTTGTTGCGGTTGTGAATGCTGTGGTTGCTGTGGTTGTGGAGCTTGCTCGGGGGCGGCTTGTGCTGTTTCTGCCTTGGTCGCTTCGAATTTGCCGAAGAGTTCGGTCGGAAGCTCTATTTTTTCAGAAGGCAGGTCTTCGATTGGGATAAAGTCATCATCGTCTTCGCTGGATAAGATGGTACTTTCTTCGTCGATCACCGGTGCCGATTTCTTTTGCGGTTTGGCTATTACCGGTTTTTCTGCAACGGCAGGTTTGTTTTCTTTTACTTTCTTTTCTGTCTCCTGTGTTGGAGTTGCTTTTTCAGCCGCCGGTGCAACTACCGTTTTTTCCGCAACAGCTTTTTCTTCTGTTGGTTTCACTATCGGTTTTGCGTTTTCCACCTCCTTGTTTTCTGCTTTTTCAGCGATATTGGCGTCTTTGCGGGGACGGCCTACTTTGCGCTTAGGAGCAGCTTTCTCTGCCTTCGGTTCAGCAACGGGAGCTTCTTTGGCTTTGTTGGCAGCCTCTTCTTTAGGCTGTTGCTGAGGTTTGGCTGCAGGAGCATTTTCTTTATTTTTAGTAACTTCCGCATTTTTGGCTGCAGGTGCTACTTTCTCTTCTTTTTTAGGTGCGGCTGTGCGCGAACGCTTGTTTTTATCTCCTTTGCGTTCTTCTTTTAATTTCTCTGCGGCAACTTTCTTAGTGGCTCCGGCTATGGCTTGCTCATCAAGAATCTTGTATACAAGTTCTTCTTTCTTAAATGAGTCTGCTTTTTTGATGCCTAGCTCTTTGGCAATAACTTGAAGTTCCGACAGATTTTTGTCGTTTAATTGGATAATGTTATACATATAGTATGGTAAGTTATTAAAATTTCTGTCTTGATGAAATATGGACAGCATTACTACAGCGTAATAACCGCAGATATGCGAGCATATGTTTTGTTTTTAATTATGAATTAGGGATGTATGTGTTGAATCGTAGAATGTTTCAACGGGGCAAAGATAATAAATATTTTTGGTTTCATGAACAATCAAACACTTTTTTCAGCGTAAAAACGTATCTTTGCTGTATAAAAGAAAATAGTATGACAGTAAATGAAGCTCGTTTAATTTATTTTTCGCCTACACACACATCAAAACAAGTAGCCGAAGCAATTGTTCACGGAACCGGTATAAAAAATGTCGTTTCGATGAATCTCACATTGCAGACTGTCGAGGAAACTGTTATTCCTACGTCTGCATTAGCTGTTATCGTAGTGCCTGTATATGGAGGTCATGTGGCTCCTTTGGCTATGGAACGTCTGGAAAGTATTCGTGGTCTGGATACTCCTGCCGTATTGGTCGTGGTTTACGGAAACCGTGCCTACGAGAAGGCGTTGATGGAACTGGACGCTTTTGCCATCCCTCACGGATTGAAGGTGATTGCCGGAGCAACCTTCATAGGTGAACATTCATATAGCACTGACAAATGTCCCATTGCGGACGGTCGCCCGAATGAATCGGATTTGGATTATGCAGAAGATTTCGGAAAAAAAATAATGGAGAAAATTCAGGCAGCTGCCGGATCCGATACCCTTTATCAGGTGGATGTGCGTGCCATCAAACGTCCCAGTCAGCCGTTCTTCCCCTTATTCCGCTTTTTGAGGAAGGTAATCAAGCTGCGCAAAAGCGGTACTCCGCTTCCCCGTACTCCTTGGATAGAAGAAGAGAGCTTGTGTACTCATTGTGGTATCTGTGCGGCTCATTGTCCGGCAGGAGCGATCACCAAAGGGGACGAACTGAACACGGATGCCGAAAAATGTATCAAATGCTGCGCCTGTGTGAAAGCATGCGCAAAGAAGGCAAGGAAATATGATACTCCTTTCGCGTCTTTGCTGTCCGAGTGTTTCAAGAAACAGAAATTGCCTCAGACTATCTTGTAGATAATCACCCGTTTAGTCGTTTCGTCTATCCGGAAGCGGTTATCTGTCCGTTCGCCTATCAGCCATGCAATGCGTTCACCGCAGCAGAGTACCCATTGGCGCTCTTTCTGGCTGATGGAGAATTTGCGGTCGGTCAGATAATCGCTTACTTTTTTCTTGCCCGTCATGCCGAAGGGGATGAATGTGTCTCCCGCTTGCCATTTGCGGCAGTAAATTTCCTCATTTAATTTGTCTGCATCGAAACAGGCGGTTTCTTTTTCCCGTGGAATCCGGAAATCGGGCGTAAATTCTCTTTCCTCTTTTATTAATTGATAGGGAAGGGCAGGTTCGTCTTCCGGCCGGATGGTTTCCAGTAGCAGCAAATTCCGGTCTTTAATGACTCTCCATTCTTTGCTGACGAATTGTTTCCCCGGCTGCCCATGAAGCGAATTGGCTATATCTTTGATTTGTGCCGAATTGAATCCCAGTGGATGCAATGTTTCAAACAAGAAAGCTTCGGGAGCGGGTTCGTCCAGTAAAGCATCGATTCGGATACCTTCCGGAGTGATAATCCGTGTTTTGGCTTCGGCTATTACCTTATTATATATAGTAGCTACATCATTCAGGTGATTACTTGTTTCTATCAGACTGTTTTTAACCGATGGATTTATTTCCTGCATCAGTGGGAGTAGGTTGAGGCGGATTTTATTGCGGGTATATTCGTCTTCCAGATTGGTACTGTCTGTTACGAAGTTTTGTCCGATCTGTTGCAGGTAGCGGATAATTTCTTCCCGGTTGATGCAGAGCAGCGGACGTACGATTGCCCCGTTTCGGGGGCGGATTCCTAATAAGCCGGTGATGCCTGTACCCCGAATGAGGTTGAGCAGCATCGTTTCTACACTGTCGTCCTGGTGGTGAGCTACGGTGATTACATGAGCTCCGCACTCTTCTTTTATCTTTTCGAACCAGTTATAGCGGAGTTTCCTGGCTGCCATTTCTATCGAGATCCGTTTTTCAGTTGCGTACTGAGTCGTGTTGAAGTCGATGGTATGCAGGCGGATGCCGTATTTTTGGCAAAGTTGCCGGACAAACTGTTCGTCACGGTTTGATTCTTCACCGCGTAAATGGAAATTGCAGTGGGCAGCTTCACATTGATAACCTGCTGTGTGGAGTACACGCAGCAAGGCAACTGAGTCGGCTCCACCACTCAGGGCAACCAAAAGTTTATCATCCGGCGAGAATAAATGCTCTTTCTCTATATATCGTATAACCCGTTGTTGTATCATATCTGCAAAGATAATAGTTTATTGAGGTATCTCAAGTGAATGCTAATTGTTTTTATCGGACTGACTAAGGAAAAAACTCCCATAAATTAATTTTTTCTTTAACGATTTCTAATTCGTCCTACTATAGTTCCTCTTTCGTACCACTATAGTAGGACGTAAGGGGAACTATAGTACTTCTTGCGTACCACTATAGTGGCACGAACTAATTGTTGCATGTAAATTCAATAGATGTAGGCAGGGAATTAGTTACCTGTTGTGGCTTGGACTTTTGATGGATTTATTTAGATACCGTCAGTATACGAAAATCCTGCTATTTAAAAACATTCTAAATAATTTGCGTGCTCGGAAGTTATGAATTATCTTTGCCGAAAATTTAGATAGTTATGCGTTTATCCGAATTAGGAACAGGTGAAAAAGGTGTCATCGTTAAGGTCTTGGGACACGGAGGCTTTCGTAAACGTATTGTGGAGATGGGTTTTATCAAAGGTAAAACTGTTGAAGTGTTGTTGAATGCTCCACTGAAAGACCCGATTAAATATAAAGTCTTAGGTTATGAAATATCTCTTCGTCGTCAGGAAGCGGAAATGATTGAAGTAGTCAGCGAGGAAGAAGCAAAAAAACAAGCCGAAAAAGCTGTATATCACGAAGGTTTGCCCGAAGATGTTTCTGTAAAAGAAGAAGATATGAAACGGTTGGCGTTAGGTAAGCGCCGTACTATCAACGTTGCTCTGGTCGGGAATCCGAACTCAGGCAAGACTTCTCTTTTCAATCTGGCTTCCGGTGCTCATGAGCATGTAGGAAACTATAGCGGTGTGACCGTAGATGCCAAAGAAGGGTATTTCGATTTCGAAGGTTATCATTTCCGTATTGTCGATTTGCCGGGAACGTATTCACTGTCAGCTTATACACCGGAAGAAATTTATGTCCGCCGTCACATTGTTGATGAAACACCGGACGTAATCATCAATGTAGTCGATTCTTCAAATCTGGAACGAAATCTGTATCTGACTACCCAACTGATTGACATGAATGTCCGCATGGTAGTGGCTTTGAATATTTACGATGAGCTGGAATCCAGCGGTAATACATTGGATTATCATTTGTTGAGTAAATTGTTCGGGGTGCCGATGGTGCCTACTGTCAGCAAGAAGAATCGTGGACTGGATACCTTGTTTCATGTAGTAATCAACCTTTATGAAGGGGTCGATTTCTTTGACAAGCAGGGAAATATGAATCCGGAAGTTCTGAAAGACTTGACCGAATGGCATGATTCTCTGGAAGACCGGAAGAACCATGAGGAAGAACATCTGGAGGATTACGTGCGCGAACATAAAAGGAAAGGGCGTGTATTCCGTCATATCCATATCAATCATGGTCCCGATCTGGAAAAAGCGATTGACGCTGTAAAAGAGGAAGTATCCAAGAATGAATTTATCCGCCATAAATATTCTACCCGCTTTCTGTCTATCAAGTTGCTGGAAAACGATCCCGATATAGAGAGCTTTGTACGGACGCTGCCCAATGCGGGAGAGATTTTCCGTATTCGCGACAAGATGGCCAAGCGCGTTCAGGAAACGATGAACGAGGATTGCGAATCCGCCATAACGGATGCCAAATACGGTTTTATCAGTGGTGCGCTGAAAGAGACATTTACTGACAATCATCTGGAGCAGGCGCAGACGACGAAGGTGCTGGATGCTATCGTTACTCATCGTATCTGGGGGTATCCTATCTTTTTCCTTTTCATGTACCTGATGTTTGAGGGAACGTTTGTTCTCGGAGAATATCCGATGATGGGAATTGAATGGCTGGTGGGGCAAATCGGTGACTTGATTCGCAATAACATGTCGGAGGGGCCGTTGAAGGATATGCTGGTTGACGGTATCGTAGGCGGTGTAGGTGGTGTTATCGTCTTTCTGCCCAATATTCTGATTCTGTATTTCTGTATTTCGCTGATGGAAGACTCTGGTTATATGGCCCGTGCAGCGTTTATAATGGATAAAATTATGCATAAGATGGGCTTGCATGGAAAATCGTTTATTCCGTTGATTATGGGATTCGGTTGTAATGTGCCTGCTATCATGGCTTCCCGTACTATTGAGAACCGGAAAAGCCGTTTGATTACGATGTTGATTAACCCGTTGATGTCTTGTAGCGCGCGTCTGCCCATTTATCTTTTGTTGGTAGGGGCTTTCTTCCCGAACAATGCGAGTTTGGTGTTGTTAAGTATTTATGCGATCGGAATTTTTCTGGCTGTGCTGTTGGCGCGTCTGTTCAGCAAGTTTTTGGTAAAGGGTGATGATACTCCTTTTGTGATGGAGCTTCCTCCTTATCGAATGCCGACGGCAAAATCCATATTCCGTCATACATGGGAGAAGGGAGCGCAGTATCTGAAAAAAATGGGAGGGATTATTATGATTGCTTCTATTATCATCTGGTTCCTCGGATATTATCCGAACCATGAGGCGTATGAGACAGTAGCTGAACAACAGGAAAATTCTTATATCGGTCAGTTAGGACGGGCTATAGAGCCGGTGATAAAGCCGATGGGCTTTGACTGGAAGTTGGGTATCGGTTTGATTTCCGGAGTAGGGGCAAAAGAGCTGGTCGTTAGTACGCTGGGTGTTTTGTATGTGGATGATCCGGAGGTCGATGAGGCTAGCCTGGCGGAACGGATTCCGATAACTCCTTTAGTGGCGTTCTGTTATATGCTGTTTGTGCTGATTTACTTCCCTTGTATTGCGGCATTGGCGGCTATTAAGCAAGAGTCCGGCAGTTGGAAGTGGGCGCTCTTTGCAGCTTGCTATACCACAGGGCTGGCCTGGCTGGTGGCATTTTCAGTTTATCAGATTGGAGGAATGTTTGTATGAATAATTGGCAGGAATGGGTAGTCGGAGTACTGATTGTACTCTGCATTGCCCGTGTAATATATGGAATTTATCTTTTTTTTCGTCGTACGCGAGAAAGTGAGAATCCTTGTGATAGCTGCGTAAGTGGCTGTGATTTAAAGGATATGATGGAGAAGAAACGTCAAGAGTGCGGTGTAAAGAAAAAAAGTACAAAGAAAAATTGCTGCGGATAGTTGGTAGTTTCAAAATTTGTACTACCTTTGCAACCGCAAACGAGAAAAAATGGTTCCTTGGATGAGTGGCTTAGTCAGCGGTCTGCAAAACCGTGTACGGCGGTTCGAATCCGCCAGGAACCTCATAAAACCCTTTCAGATGATCTCTGAGAGGGTTTTTCTTTTCTCTTAACTGAAAATGGTACTACATTGGTACTACATTTTTCAAGTTCATTGTGAAAATGGTACTAGAATTTTTCTCTATGGTATATTACTTTCGTTTGTGAGGCTGTAACTAGAAAAATACAAGTGATATCTTCCAACTTCATAATGAAGTCTTGATATTCAGGGTTGAGGCTATGGCATCTTATACCGTATTCCTCGGTGTATTGGGTAATCTGCTTTAGTGTGTATCCGTCTTTTCTTCCTATTATCCAAAAGCTATCCAGATTGTTTGCTATGTTTTCCTTAAATTCCTCAATGTTGAAAGGTTCTGTAAACACATAGCATCCTTTCTTAAAACTTTCATGGGTCCCGTTCGCCATGCTATCGCCTGTGATCTCAAATGCGATCACTCCTGTTTCTTTTTTCATTTCTATTTATGGTTTTATATTCTTTTGTGAATGGGGTAGCGAATCACGACCCCACCCAGTTAATTATTAATCTCCGCAATAACTTCCGCATCCGTAGCCCATTGAACGACTAATGCGATTTTGATACTCACTATAAGAAATTCCTTCTTTGCGTGCTGCGATCTCAGCTCTCATTCGTTCCGCTTTCGCTTCTGCTTCACGTCTGATCCGGTCGGCTTCCAGCTGTGCATGAAGAAGAACCGAATTAATAGCAGCCTGTTCCTTCTCTTTACGGGCTTTTTCTTCTGCTTCGATTGCTTGGCGTGCTTCGGCTACTTTAATTTCGAACTTTGCCATACTCCAAGATTTGCGGAGTGCATCAGAGAATGTCGGGTACTTTGCATGAGCGTTTTTATAGAGGTTGTGCGCTCTCTTCATTATCTTGCTTAAATCGTAACGTCTCATATTTTAATAATTATCGTTTAACTTTAATTTTACGATGCAAATATACGGCAAACGATAATTGCAACCAAATAAAAAGAGAATAAAATTATCATTAAACGCAAATTTATCATGCAATATTATCTTGAAATGATATTTTATTCTATATTTGCACTATGATAACAATTAACATTAAATGTATATGAAGCTAAGAATTAAAGAGGTTTGCCAAATGCGCAATACCACACAAAAGGAACTTGCAGAAAAATTGGGTGTTTCAGAGGTAACATTAAGCCGTGCATCAAATGGAAATACATCATTACCATTGCTTGAAAAAATTGCCGATGTGTTAGAGATTGATATAGCGGAACTATTTGCCTCATCTTCCGGTGGTATTATTGGAGTAATCCGCATTAGAGATACTAATTACAATATCAATAGTGTGGCAGACTTGTCTAGGTTGCTAGACGGTATTGAGAGAGGAGAAATCGTTTTATAGTATCAAAGTAGAATAGAAATGATTAAACTACCAATACATCATAAAGAATACAAAGGACTCTCTACAAAAATACGATTAAGATTGTTTCTTAAATCTTACTCAGGTATCACGTTTATTATAGGATTTGTTTCTTTAATCTGGACCTTTTTGTATAGACTAATATTTTTAAAATATGAGGCTATTTATCAATGGGTGTATGAGATCAGTGAGATATTCTATGCTATTGCATTGTCTATTATTGCATCTAATATCTTTTACTTAGTATTAAACTATATTCCTGCATTGAAGAAAAAGAAAACTGTAGATAAACTTATTATTAAATGGCTAGTCCAGCTGGAGGAGTTAGGGAATACGATGTTTTATGATATATCTGGAAAAAGCAGTAATGAAATTGATAACATGAGTGTTAAGGAATGGGAAACATGTTGTGACAAAATACTAAAATCTTCCGTCCCTAATTTTATATCTGTTCGAGAGCAAATAAGAATAGAGAACTGGTTTGTTTATTTTGACCTTATGTTTGAGTATGAATCTGCATATCTAGAAATACTTCAAAATTATTCAGATGCTTTACCTTTTGAGATACGAAGTATATTTGATAATATTATTGTAAAACATAATCTTCGGTCCGCTTTATCTACTTACCGTGAGCATTATGATGAAGATGAAGTTTATAAAAAGATGATGAATCTTTCTCATCTCATTTGGCATCACATATGTGAACTAAGACAGTTAGTGAAGTTGTATCAAGAAAAATCAATATTCTAATTGGAAGAACTAAAAAGCCCCGTTCCTTGATTGGTTCGGGGCTTGTCTTTGTCTTAAAACGGTCTCGCTTCACAGCGGTACACTATCTTTAAAAAGTGGCTTCTGAAAGCTCTTTAGATATTCGTTCTACTGCCACTCGTATTTTATCATATTGTTTTTGTCCTGCTTTTGTTACTCCGGATGTATATTGCCGCATCAATGAAGCGTTGATACCTGCCAGCTCTGCAATCTTAGTAACATTCAGGAATGAGAAATAGTTGAAAAAGGATTGCATATCATATTTGTAGGTAAATTCCAATTCCGGTACTTCCTTGCCTTCTTCTACCTGCATTTCCTTTATTTCCTCATACGCTTTCATCATATCCTCTTTGGCGGCTTCTGCCGTATCTCCATATCCAGCCAAACCAAAACCGGGTAAATCTTCTTCTACAAAGCATGAGTAATACCCATCGCTTGCCTTTTCCATAATTACAGTTACTTTCATATCCATTGCTTTAAAATAGGAGTACGGCAATATACCGTACCCCATTGCCTCAACATTTTTACAGTCTTGTAGGTATGAAGCGCAAAAGGTAGGGGGATTACTCCCCCAGAAGAACCTTTCTTGCTTTACGTTCCATTCCGGTAGGTACTTCTTGTTTGCCATGCCTTGACAAAGCAAATTTGTTTCCCGTTTTAGGGCTGAACCAAATATCATGATTTGCCCCATGTCTGAGAACGTAACAACCTGCTGCGGTAAGTTCCGCAAAAAACTGATTGTACTTCATAATTTAAAAGACCGTTTGTTTAAGACATTACAAATGTAGCGTTTTTGTTATAAACTACCAAATAAAACATAACTATTTTGCTATTTTTTAATCATTATTTTTTATAGAATCCACAAAATCCACATTTCCCCCTTTTTTATAGTATCCGAAAAATCCGAATTTTACAATCATGCTACTTTGTGTCCGGTCCACGGGAAAGCAAGGTGATATCATCAGTACCATTTACAGATGATATTGCGGATGATATTATTTTCCCCTTTTTTTTATAGCATCGGAAAAGTCGGAATTTTCCCTTTTTTTATAGTGTCCGCAAAATCCGCATTTCTTTCCTTTTTTATGGGGTCGGCAAAATCGGCATTTCCAGCTATGGCAACTTGCAGGAATCTTGCTGCTCTTCATCGTATATCGTATTACATAGCTGGTATTTGACAGTAACCTTCTTTAGCCACTCATCGGGGGAATGTGCCGCTTTTTCTTCTTCAACATACCTCCATGCTCTCGTAATACGATCCCATCGGAACAAAGCTTTTTTAAAGTTCTGATAGTGGTTAATTCGGTAGATTTTACCATTAAGAGAAGCATGGAATACTTTCTTGACTTTATCCAAGCCATCGGCTTTACTCTCCCAGTTATTATGAATCCCTATTACGGGATCAATGAAAGCAAGTTCCTTTAATGGCAGTTGTGTCTTTCTTCCATTCCTCAAACTTTTCACAAACGTCTTTAATTCCTCAAAGTGTTTGGTGATATCTGCTCCATTGACATAGCCGTTCCCATATCTATCCTTAGCGTACTTTATTCCGTTTTGCAGTAAGAACGAATATATCACAAAAGCATGGACATTAAGCACTATTCCGATCTCACGTATATTTACCCATCCCTCCGTATTTGATTCTTTCTCCATATATGAACCTCCTTCTTCTTTATCCACGTTTACCAGATATTAAGCTCAATCTTTGCATATACTTCTGTATCTTTTCCTGAGCATGTATGCTGTTTCTGATACACCATGCCGACACACCGAACTGTGAGGATTTGGGATAGTATTCATAATCTTTCCCGTTCCCGTCCTTTTCTAGATTAGACCGGAATACTTCGAAATATACAATACCTTCCGGTGTTGTTCTCCGATAACAGTATATTCGGTTCGTTTCATTTTGGGATACCAATTCGAAGGTATCACCGAACTTTTTGAACTTATCTTTTAATGGTGGGTATTTTATGTTCTTTAATCTTTCCATATTCAAATCTTGTTTTTGTATTAGCCGCTTTCTCCGCAAAGGTGAATATCTTATTGCCTAGCAAAAGAAAGCGGCTTAAATCGCAAAAGGTTAGTTAAACATGTTTTTCTGCTCGTTAATTTCTTCGATGCCAAATTCTACTCTCGGTTTCTGTTTATCTATCCGCTTTTCGGCATGGATTTCAAAACAAAGACTATCGTTTGTAATCGCCTCAACCATTTGCAGACAATCAAGGATCGTTTTTAAAGCGTTGTCCAGATCGAAGCGTGAACTACCTTGCCATACACGAATAAAGAGCTTGAACCGTCCGGATATGCGTTTGTTCCGGTACTTCTTGCATTGTAAACAGAATGATCTCTCGTACTCTCTGATCCTGTCGTTTTTGATGATCCGTTTCTGCCCGTCTTTACCCGGTACGGCTTGATAGTTATTCGCTTTAGCAATAACCTGCCCGTATATTGTTTCTATTTCCATAGTGCGCTATTAGGGCTAGTATCCTGCGGAATCAATCACGATTGCACGATTTTGTTGTACATCGGTAATATCCTGAACCGAAACTATCGGATTCGGAGCATTGGCAAATCCTTCTACCACAATAAGCGCAAGCTCCGCTAGGGATTCACGTGATAACTTAACTTCGGAACTCTGTTTAGCTACTCTTCCGGTGTTTTTTTCGACATTGCGAGTAATAGATAACTGTCCACCGTCAGCGAATTTGTATAAGCTGGAATTACCAAAAGACCGTCCCCCGTATTGCTGATTAAGAGCAGACAACGCATTTATAGCATGAGATGCACGTTTGTTGAGGATGTACATATTCTCGCCTCCTTCCGCCTCGAACTGCTGCCCGTTTGATCCGGTGAACGTTACACCGCCCTGTGAATGCGGAGCACCAAACACGGTACCACCTTTGGCAAACTTCTTAACGCTGGTGTTCGTTTTGGGAACTTCTTCTTTTACCTTCATAATTGAGGCTACTTGTTTCAATCCGGCAGCGATCACGATGGCTGCTTGCGCTACTCCCCAAATACCACCCTGCGCAATAGCCTTAGATGCACCTAAGTATGTGTTAATCGTAGCCTGTGCCAGAGCGAACGCTTTCCCGGCTGCGGATTCCTGCCCCAACAGGTTAGAGATTTGCCCGGCAACTTCAGCTGTCATTTGCAGTTTAGCGTTGACCTCCTTCTTTCTAAGTTCTTCACGGAGTTTAGCGTACTTTTCCTCAATGGCAGTAACGTCCGCACCGGATTTCTCGGCTGCTTCTATTTCCAGTTTCCGGGCTGTTTCTAGGTTCATAGCCAGTTTTTCAAAGTTGCTGGTTATGTTGGCTTGCTCGATTATACGTTCCTGCTCTACGCTTAATGCTTTCTGTTCCTTCTTCTTTTCGGCTTCCTCTTTTTCCAGTTCCGCTACCTTTTCCCGGAATGCGATCTGCTGTTCCAACTTAATATTGTCGAACTCCTTTTGAGTAATAAGCCCCTGTTGCAGCCTGTAACGTTCCTTCTCCAAGATAGCTTGGTTTAGCCTGTCTTGGTCCTCTAGGGCTTTCCGTTTATCTACTATTCCGATGTTAGACTCACGAATACGTAACTGTAATTCAGTGATACTGTCCTCATATGACTTTAATATTTCTTGTTGTACCCTTTTCTCGGTTTCTGCTGCTTTCCGGGCTTCTTCTTCCTTGTCCTTCCTTTTCTGTTCTTCGGCTGCTTTAACTGCTGCTACCCCTTGTGCTATAATGGTCTTTTCAAGCCCTGACTGTTGGCTAATGATCTCTTTGCTCATAGACGAATATTTAGCGTTTGTTTCATTTATCGCTGCTTGCGCCTCTATAATTTTACGACGCTGTTCGTCCGCTGTGTATGTCAGATTTCCGTTTGCTTCTATTTGTAGCTTCTTCGCCTCTAGTATTTCAATCTCCATTTGTTTCATCTTCTCCATGATGGAGAGGCTCTTCTTGGCGGCTGCATTACGTTCCGCAAAACTTTTGGTCTGGTCTGATATAATGGCTTTAGTTTCTTCCAATTCCCGTTTCATTTCAGAAAAAGGTAGAATCATATCAGTTTCTTTGTTGTATAGATCACGCTCCGCTTGTGCCAGTTCCCGGGCTGCTTCTGCGGCTGCCTTTGTCTCCGGTGAAATAAGACGTAGCTTCTCTAATAGCTCGACAACCTTTTTGCTGACAATCTCGATAGCTTTGACTACGCCAGTAAATAGGTTAGTTATATGGTCAGCCAATCGCCCGAATATTACCTGGAATGGAGCGAATGAAGCTTTCATTGAGGCTGCCAGTTCCGAATTACGGTTTATAAACTTCTCAATGGCTGCGATAATGGCAATGACAACTGAAAGAATAAACACTATCGGATTAGCTTTCAAGACAGCATTAAACGCTTTCACTCCCGTTATTCCTCCGGTCATGGTCTTTACCAGTCCGCCCGTAGCACCGGAAAGCCCACCAGTTTGTGATACGGTTTTTTCGAGATCACCGGCATAGTTACCAACATTTCTCCGGTTGTCTCCTATCGCTTTCTCCATATCCTTTAGTTTGTCCGATAATTCTTTGGTCTGAGTTACCAGCTCTTTTCCCTCTTTGGTCGTTTCACGTGTTGAGGCTTCCATTTCATCAAGAGCTTTCGTATTTAAAGCAAGCTGCGCACGCATCCCCTTCACACTGTCTGCACCGGATTGCATAATGGTTGTATGCGCTTTAATGGCGGCACTGTTGTTGGTTATTTCGCTTTTGTTATCGTTTAGCTCTTTTGTTAGTCCTACAATTGTAGAAGTAGACTTCTCTACCGCTTTATTGTAAGCTGTCTGGTCGGCAGCATTCCCATTATAACTCTTACGTAATTCAGCAAGAGCGGCTTTCTCTGCATTGATCTGCTTAGTTAGCTGCGTTTTCTTTTCTGCCAGTTCTAACGACTTTTTAATAAGTGCATCCAGCCCGTCTGTTGCATCCCCGGTGTTGAATGATAAATCTAGTAATGTTACTTGTTCAGACATAGTTATTTGGTTTTAGATTTTTGCTTCTCTACTTCATCGTGTCTCTTGCTTATTGCCAGAATAGCATCTGTGTAGTTTATCTTCTTCGCATCTTCGAACGAGCAGTTAAACAGTTCGGATGTGATCTGAACCATTCCGAGGACGCTTTTAGCCTCTGCAATTGGATTCGATTCACCGGAACCACCTCCACCCGGTAACAGTACACGTTCCAACTCGTCAGCCTGCCCGATCTGCTCCGCAATGTACTTCGATAGCTTTAGCATGTCAGCGACCGTATCCGGAGAGTAGTTGCCACACCAGCCCGTTACACGTTCCTTTGCCGTTTCAGCTCTGCGTGCTTCGATCATCTGCCAGAGAGTCACTTCTTCCAGTGGTGGTGCTGCATATCGAATTTTCCCGTTCCGTGTGACAAAGCGAGAAGGCTGGATTAATTTTGCCATAGTCTCCAATAGAACCGATTCATCCTGCGTTAAATTCGTCTGCGCATCGGGACGAAGGTTTGCCAGAGAACACAATACTTGTTGGTTGTGGTAGTTCACTATTTTGCGCCATGTGCGTCTAACTATCCATCGAAGCGGATAAACCAGCCATGACAGGAAACATTTGATCTGTGCCCAAACGTAGGCACGATAATTCTTAAATTCTTTAGTTTTCATTGTAAATCAGTTTATAAATTAGACTTTGTATGTAATTTGATAATTATACTTTTTTCCCGTGTTATTGAAATAACAGCTTGTAGATCGTCTTAAAAAGGTTCTTCTTGTTGTGGTGCGAAAGGCAGGATAGGTCTTTCGCTCAATTCGTGGAATTTGGTGGTAGTAGCATCAAAGCCTACTATGAATTTAAATACTCCAACATTTCTCCCCTTTGCAACATCAATTAAAGCCGTCCCGTGTGGGTTTGTTGATTCAAAAGGAGCGGGATAACGCTTGTTATACACTTCCGGACGATAAATCAACATTGTTATATCTGCCGCTTCGTTTATCTGCCCCGAACCTCTTAACCTGTTTACGGACGGTACCGGGTTTGCGGTATCACGTGAGAGCTGAGACAAAGCTAGAATCCAAATGTTTAATTCTTTGGCTATGTTCTTTAGCCTCCGGGCTGCTTCTGCAATAGATTCTTCTGCGCTAGAGCCTTTTTTGTTTATTGTCAATATCTGTAAATAGTCTATAATAGCTCCCTGAATATGGTGCTTAATCGCCATAGACCGAATAGAAGCGAGTATTGTGTCAATGTTTGACGTACTCCGATCATCGAAGTAAATTCCTAGTTTGGATAAAGATGAAACAGACCTATCGAAACTTTGTATCTGTTCACTTGTTAGTTTGTCATTAGTGAGGACAGAAACCGGAATACCTGAGTCAATGGCAGACAAACGTGTCATTAGCTGGGTTCCGCTCATTTCCATAGAGTAAAATGCTATATTGGCTCCCGTTTTGGCTGCTGTTAAAGCGATAGCATTCGCAAAGGCTGTTTTTCCTTGTGAGGATTCAGCAGCGCAAACGATTAAGTTAGTGGGTTGAAATCCTCCTTTACTGTCTATTTCTCTAAATCCTGTTTGTGTTCCTTGAATGGTAACACTGTTCAGATTGTCATTTACTCTTTGATAAACTTCTTTCATGTAATCAAAAGCGGTTTTGACATGATTCTCTAAACTTCCAAAGATAGCAGAGAGTTTATCATTGGATGATTGTACAACGTCTTCGATATCTTCCGCTTCATTACTTCCATTAGCTAAAAGGTATTGCCCTAGATCATAAATCCTCCTTCGTTTCTCCAAGTCAGAAAGGCGGCAAGCATATTGAACCAAATCAAACGTACTGTTACTTGCTATTACTGCGATATCATAAGGATTGAAAGTAATCCCCATTTTTGATAATTCAGGCATAATGCTTACCATATCAGCCCGTTCGCCTCGGTCTGTTATTGATAGGATCGCACAATAAACATGCTTATGAAAATCATCGAAAAAGGACTCAGGAGATAATAAATCTCTTACTTGGTGTATAGCATCCCTTTCGATTAATATAGTGCCTAATACACATTTTTCACATTTTTTGTCTGAAAGATAATAACTAGCGTTTTTCATTTAACCTCCTTTCCCATGTTCTTAACCTTCCGGAAACATCCCATGTCTTTTGCATTTCATAGCGCATTTTGGTTTTAGCCTTATTGGGTTCGCTCCAATAATCGAAGAAAGCACGAATCATATCTTTGCCGTACTGTTCAACAAAGGGAGTTAATTCATCTTTGAATTTTTGAGTTCGGTCTAAAAGAGAAATATTTTTCTCTTTTTCTATTTTCTCTTTATTAATATCTACATCATCATCTACATTATCATCTACATCTACATTACGGGTTTGACTGGGGTTATCTTGGGGTTTTGTTGGGGTTTGACTGGGGTTATCTTTTTTAGGTCTACCGCCTTTCTTTCCAAAGCTAGCCCCTTTCTTGCCGTTTTCATATTTACGTTTATTTGAGTCAATATTGGGACGTATAAGTTTGAAAATAGCAAGTTGCATGCCCGTAAGTTTTGGTTCTATATCATTCAATGAGTAGGCGCAAATCGCATCATAAATATAGGCTCGCTCTTCTATGGGTACATCTTGCAACGCCTCAAAAAAGCTGCGATAGAAAACAAAACTATCTCTCATTTTGTGCCTCCTTTCCAATCAATCGACATTTGCCGTTTATCCTGTTCCAGCCAATACAGTTTAGTACGATCCGGCAGACGGCAATCTGATATCTTCCAGCCTTCAACATTGCGAAGGGTGGAGATAATACGCCGGGCATCGTTCGAATGTGTCTCAGCATTGATTTCTTTTGCCGTTACTTTACGACCAGATAAGAAAATAGATCGTACCTGTTGGATGATTCGTGAAGAATGATTATCTTTGCTCCTGTCATTAAGGAGATTGGCAGTCGTGGAGGCTGCCTTTTTCTTTTCTTCCATAGTCATGCCCTCCGATATTTGAATACGACCTGTTTTTTTACTGCCTCATCAATAGCATCCGCTTCATAAAGGATTCTGCTACCTACACGTTTGGCGACAAGAAGTCCGTCTTTTGTTATTCTCGCCAATGTTGGTAAGGTGACATGAAGAATTTTAGCTGTTTCCTTTCGGGTGTAGAACTTTGGCTCTTTTTTTTCGGTCGCATACAATATTCTTTCAGACACTTTATCAGCAATTATATCGACAAATGGAGAGAAGAAACTTAATATAAGCGCCTGTTGCGCTGAATTTAATTCTTTCATAACTTATACATTTTAATTGTTATGAAGGAAGGCGTGCACGTCCTTATCTTCAAGTGCAAAGATATATTGGGGAATTATTGGGGAATTATGCCCCAATAAGAAAATAACGCATCAATATTATTGAATATCAATGCGTTATTAAAATAATTATTGGGGAAATTAGGGAAGGGCTATAAATTGTCTATAAATTGTTGAAATTGGGCGTCTTTTTCGCTGTAACCTCCGCTTAATGTGTCCGTTCGTAATGTTGCTTTCATGAAATCTACTCCGCCAAATATATGAGTTTTAATTCTTTCGATCCATTCTTGTCTAGTGTTTTTATCGCTTATATTGTTTCCTATCATTCGGAAGATTACTTTAGTTCTATTTACTTCCCCTTTTTTTATAGTTAACTGAAGATTTGGATCACTGCCATTTAGTATTTTTATAAAATCGTTTTTAGCAATGCCGTCCCATTGGTTATCGTTACATTCTTTATAAATCTTGTCTATTAGTGGTGAATAAAGCAACGTCCAGTCTTTTGTAATTCTCTCTAAAGAAGATAAAAGGTCTTCTTTTAGAAGGCAAAAATCTGTATCTGTTATTTCGAGTTCAGAAGTAATATAGTGAATGTCGATGTCAAAATCATTAAATAAGTCTATTAATGATTCAGTAAAGGACTTTACGAAGGCGGCTATTCTTTGGGCTTTTCTTACACGTTCATGGATTATATCTCCTTCTTGAGTGTTGTATAGTTTGTAAATGTATAATCCTATCGTACCCAAAAATAATAAATTAAATTCATTACGTATGAGTGGAGTCATTTTCTTTAACAACCTTTTGGCGAAAATATTTCGGTCTTCTTTATCCAACGCAAACATTACACTTTCAACATTGAGTATTAAATCTTTATCAAAGTCTTCTGTTAAATTTGCTCCATATTTATTCACTGCTTTTTCTAGTTCTTCATCAGAAAGCAATGGATCTGGGAATGGCTCTGTTCTAAATCTGCTTTTTTCAGCCCAATGTATAAACATTCTTTGAATATCATCACCCCATACAGGTTCTACATACTCATTTATGTATTTAATTTTTAAAATAGCATCTTCCCTGATTTTTAGAAGAATTTTACTATTTTCAAATGCTGTATATAAATCAGATATATCTTGTAGCATTTTTAAAAGTTCTTTCATGTTTGAAGAATTTTACTTTGCTATTCGTAATTTTGTGAAGTAATTCTCTTTAGCTGCTATCATACTCTTTTCCGATTCACCCAGTTTGAGGTACGTCTTTAGCTGCTGCTCACTGCTGTGTCCGGTGATAGCCATTATAGAACTTAATGAAGCACCGGCTTTATACATATTGGTTGCTAAGCTTCTTCGGCAGGTATGAGTTTTAAGAAGGTCGCAGAAACGTTTCTTTGCTGTATACTCCATTGCTCCCCGTTGTTCGTCCAACTCTACTATTTCCGTCCATCCTAAAGCCTCTCCAATCTCTTTGATATGGTCGTTTATCTTTTGGTCGTAGACTTTGGGAAGTGTACCGTTATATTTGTCAAGGATAGCTGCAACCCGATAATCAAGAGGAATATAAACGATATTTCCGGTCTTTTCCTGTTTAAGTTTGATGTACTTATTGCCATCGGTAAGGGTAACTATCATTTTTGAATTGATGCGCTTATAATCACTTACTCGTTGCCCGGTCAGACAGCCGACTACAAACACATCTTTTATCTTTTCCCATGCCGGACGATTGGATAAATCGTACTCATAAAGTTCCTGTATTCGTTCTTCAGTCAAGTAGACATTATCAACATCTTTATAGATCACATCAAAACCAAACCGGACGTTTGCCGCATCCATTAGTTTAAGCTGTTCGGCTGCATAACAGATTGTTTTGCATATCTTCACCATCCGGGCAATAGTATTAGGGGAATATTCCTTATCTGTGAGGAATGATCGAAAGTCATTATAAAACTCTATTGTCAGATCCTCAAAATCAATAACCTTTAGCCTTGTTTCCTGATACGCTTTAAACTGGGATTGAAAGCCTTTGTAGCTTTTGATTGTTCCAGGAGATATATTTGTAGTTCCTCCCTTCTTTTTCCGTTTTCCTGTTTCGCATTCGTGAATGAATTGTGCTATGAAGTCGTTGAAGTTGGTAGCCTGTTCTTCTTCTAGGGCTTTAGCTTCGGCTTCTGCTCGTTCTTTTTCGGCTGCTATCTGTTCAGCATATACTATTTCATGTATACGCTCTTTAGCCATGTTGGAAGTTATGGCTACACCATTTTTTATTAGTGCGTCAATCGTTGATGAAATAGCGTCTAGTTTAAGGTAAAGTTCTTTTCCTTTGCCTGTCCTGAAAGCTGTTAGAGCTTTGGCTCCTGTTAAAGATTTGTTCCACTCTTTTATATCAACCTCTAATCCGGTAGATACTCGAATGTTAATCTTTGGAACCCTGTTTTGTATGCGAGCGTATAAGGTTGCATATCCTTCGCTTTTGTCAGTTCTCAAAATGAATGTTGCACCCATATTTTTACTTTTATAAGTTGGTACTACAAAGATAGAGATTCTTTTTGATTTGGTACTACATTGGTACTACAAACTTTTATCTTATTTTATTCTATTTTCTTTAAGTGATAAATAATTTGCTGTTTATCAGAGATTTATTAAAACAATGTTTTGTCTAATAAATAAGGGAAATAAAGAAAAAGAGGTTCGCCAGGAACCTCATAAAACCCTTTCAGATGATTTCTGAGAGGGTTTTTCTTTTCTCTTAATCCAAAATGTTCCCACTTTGTTCCCAGCTTTTGGTTAATACCATGATGTAAGGATGGTGTTTTGAGAGGAAGGCTGTTTTTTATTCTTCTATTTCTTTTATTCTTTCGATTTGTTTATTTAAGAAGTAATCAGTATAAAGAGAATATTCTCCAGTTTCGCAAAAAGATATTAATCCTTTCTTGTAGTTCAAGACATTAAAATAGCAAGATTCTCAACTTCGCTATGATAAAGCTCCGAAAGCTTTGATAAAGGGCTTTCGATGATGAATGCAGCTTTATTTATTTGTTCTTCATTAAATATCTGTTTCATGTATTCCGATTGTCTCACTATTGTTTTTACCCTTGACCGACCCTTGACATCATTAGGGGAATTTGTCGGAAATGGCGGTATTTCATCTAAATTGAAATCCTAAAAGGGACTTTGGAGATATTTACTGGTTTATTTTTTTCTTCTCTCCAATAATCGTAATACTGCATGGGATTCCACCTTTCAGCATTTCTGCGTGGATAATGACCGGATTGGCATACATACCGTTCTGACATTCTATGCTAATTTTACCATTTTTGTCAGTTTGTATAGTAGGATTCCAATAAAGTGTACGGCGACGATGGTTGACATTTGCAGTCGGTATTTTGTCTTTGTAGACAGGAGAATAGAAAGCTAATGGGCGAGAATATCCTTGGATTATTGTACGACGTGTTCCATGGGCAGCCTTCATTGACTTTTGCGTTAATCTGCTATAATTGGAGTCAAAATGCGGAGTTATGTAGAATAAAGCATATTGTCCGAATCTTGAAAAATCGATATTGACGTTTACATTATTGTTGATTCCTGATGATTTCTTTCTAAAAAGGGGTTCTGATTTGGCCTTTTCAGTATCGTCTAACGATATTTTTTTCTTTGCAGCATCTCCATAAAGATAGAAACTGTCATCAAAGGTACGTGGGGGATTCATTGCTGTCATCATGTCTTTTACATTTTGTCCTTTTGTCATATTTGAACCGTGTATTGAATTAAGCACTTCATTAGTATACGAATTGCTTCCTTCGCATATCATAATCTGTTTTATACCATCTATCTCATTCCACAATGTCCAAGCAGTTAAAGTATCAAGTACTTGTTTGCCAACAATGAGACAGATTGTTTTCTCTTTATATCGTGAGCTTCCGTCTTGCACATCGTATGAAAAGTTAGGATTCACTTTACTAAGCAAGTCGGGTATAGTATTAATTACTATTCCCTGATCGCGTAATTCATCAACCAATCGCGTTACATCATAGTATGCGTCTACGCTTTTCTCGAATACTTGAGTAGTGATGTTCTTATTTTTTCTTTTTTTTGCTATTTCCACTTCGCTCAATAAATAGGTGTTGTTAGTTTTGCTAATAGAATCTACATATAGCGAGTCTATACGGTTGGAAAGGGTGATCCATGAGTTTTTGTCCATCCACTGTGGATGTTCTTCTTCATAGCTGAAGGCACGTGGGGTAGGGGCGAAGTTACGGTCGAGCATAACAGAAGCATCTTTCTTATGTTTAGATCCCCTACGGCGTATCTGGAATACCGCTTCTACTTCTCCTTCAAAACTAGTAACCGGAAGTTGAAATTTGCCGTTTTCATCTGTAAACGTATTTCCTGCTACAAATGTATTGTCCACTTTAGCCATGACGCTTACCTCCATATCTTTCATTTCTTTTTTTAATAGATAAGAACGAATCTGTCCTTGTAGTAACAACTCTTTTTCAGCTGACTGTTGAAGTAGCTTTTCATTTTTACCGGAAATAAGTTGTGATAAGTCATATTGACGCCAACCGTGAACCATGAGCAAAACATCAAGTTCTTGCAATTTGCGAAGCGTAATATCTGCAAAATAATACCCCGGTTTATCAATATATCCTTTTAAACCGGATGTTAATAACATATCTGTAAATATATTATTATCATATTCTGCATAATCCGAACGTATAGCATCTCTTACTGATATGGATAAAGAACCTTGTAAAGGATTTCCTTTTTGATCTGTTACTTGTATTTCGCAGCGAATTGGTTCGAAAGGCCGGTAAATGTCTTTAATTCCATTTAATTGTATTGAATTCAATTTATTGGGTTGCACAAATGTAAATCGTTCGCACAGCATATTCCCGGTTTTGTCTAGTAGACTGACTTGGTATATGCCTCCGGGAAGATCGCGCGTTTTAAGTAAGAAAGTTTGATTTCCACCTGATCTCATTCGTAGTATCCAATACGAATAGGGGCGACCTTCATGACTTATGAATGCTACAATGTCTGCATCCGGGGTATTCTCATTGCTCAATACGTTACCTACAATAGCTCCGCTTGAATTATTCACGTTCAATACATATCCGGCGGAAAGGGCGTCCGGTAGATTGAATTTATATTCTTTTTCTTTATAAGTTACTTTAGCTACTGCTGGTTTTTCTTCGGGTGTATAAGTGAATATTCCCATTCCGTCATGTAGGGTTTTTATTTCTGTCAGCTTTTCCCCGTCTTTCGTATAAATGGCACCTTCAAGGATAACATTACCATCTTCTCTACTTTCAGCTTTAAATGCCACACGAGAAGAGATGCCTTTCACGAGTGTTCCTCCTTCGGGAAAGAATTGGATAGCAAGTTTATCTGTCACATTTTTCGGTCGCTGTTTCATGGAAGGATTCAGATTATAGGTCAAAATCCTCCGTTCTGGTCTTTCTCCTTGTGCAGACTGATAGATCGGGAATGTACGTGAGAAGTAAGAAGGTTCGCTGAATGCGAGCATCCAACGGGTGTAAGCTCTGATTTCATAATAGCCGGACATGGTACTTTCATTCAGGATTATCTGTCCATGTCCTTCACCGCTATTCAATTCAATGATTTGGCGTTGGGTAATATGCCCTGTCTGGTCGAGCATTTCTACATAAAGGGGTTTGCTGATAGTGCTTGGCATATTGTTCTCAGCATATACCGTGTAGGCTTTAAACCATATAGTATCTCCTACATAATAACTACTATTATCAAAATGCAAGTATACCTTCTCACGTGGGTATGTGTCAGCAAAAGCAACGGCATTATCGAAGAACTGTTTGAAGATGATGTCGCTGCTAGCGTTTTGTGAACGGAGAAACAAAATGCTATGTAGACTGCAAAATAGAATTAAAAGTATTCGTTTCATTATTGTGACATGTAAGGTTGTTAATCATAGCTAAACTCATTGCAACTAAACATGATATAAATTTCTTTGCTTGTATATTTTTGATAGATACCGTGTCGCACTGCAGTTTTAAATTCTTCCGAAACATTGCCTGCGTATTCAGCTGTTATGAGATATTCTCCAGTCTTCCTAAATTTTGGAACAGTAACTTCATATCTTCCGCCTACTAATTGGGGAAAAACTAAATATCCATCAACAAGCACTCTTACAGAAAAAGATGAGCCACACTTAGGATCATTAATTATGAATTTTAGTGATTCCATATTGTTGAAATCCTGTGAATTATAACCATAAGGGTTATTATAAGTTGGCTGATTGTAATCTTTATAATGCCATCCAGTTGCAAGGTTTTTATTGTACCATTTTTCTTTATCATTAATACTTTTATCTGCTTTCCCTGGGAAATCTTTATGCAACAATCTATATCTAAACTGAACTCTAGTAGGCAAATGTGTAGCATTTAAATCCATAGGATCTTGAAATCCATTGACTTTCACTATTCCATAATTATAATTCCCCGGGCCCCCTTCACCTAAATAACGCCAAGGAAATGCAGTAGTACCACTTATTAGCCTATGTTGTACTTGCATATATTGATAATCCATCCAATTAGCTTCTGTAATAGGAGGATAACAAGTCCAAATAATGGTCATATAATATATGCAAGTATCAGGACCATGTCCAGAAGGAAAATCACGACAGGATACCTGATATTCATATAGAGCAGGTAGCGCACCTTCTCTATCTTTCCACCAATCCATCCCCTCTTCATATTCTTGTTTAGTGAAGAATGTATTAGTAGCAGACGTTGAGTTGGATATTGTGTTGTCTTTACCAAGCATAGTACTATCTGTTGCTACATCTGAACTTATTAAAGTATTGCTTTCGTTTAAGAGAGTTTGTTCTATTCCTTTTATTTCAGTGACAGCAATAGTTTGCAAATCATTATTACATGCAGCAAATAGTGCATAAAATAATAATGCAAGCAATGAGCCGGAAAAATAATTAATTGTTTTCATAACTACTGGATTTTAAATAATGTTACTATTTTTCAGACTTTAAGGCGTTGTGTAAAATATGTTTTTGTTATTTGCTTGGATCTCTTTAAAGTATTTAAAATTGTTGGTTTATTCTCTGACCTTTAATATAGATAAAAAAATGACGTAAAAAAAATAATCCTGTCTTATTTATATATGTTTAATATCTTCTTGAAGTTTTGTATCGATAACTCTCCTTCAATTGCTCTTATTGTATCCATATCTATTCCTCATGGCATTACTATAATGTTTAAAATTGACCATATATATCCTGCCAGCGTAAAACCGGTGTAACGGAAGAGTTTTCTCGCAGTGTGTACATAGCTTTAGTTCCAATCTGTCTACTATAACCCGGTTCCTGAGCTTCCGCTTCACCAGATCACAGGATATATACATTCTCTTGTAACATATCTTCGACAATAAGCTATAGATCGCTTCCTGTATTTAGCAAAATGAGTGCAATCCGGCCGGGATGATGTTTGATGTATGTCATGGCCTTTCAGTTGTCGTTTGATGAGATTTTCAAACGGGAACAAACGGACTGCAAGAATGATAGAAAGTATTTCTTTGATGAATGTTGGCATCATTCCCGTATATCCTGTCAAAGATTCGGATATACTGAATTACAGAAAAGGACTGATAGCGTTTTATGAAATGGAAGACTACAGCCTATATACTGATTATTTTCTGGATAGACAGATTGAACGAATTAAGGAAATAGAATAATTCTTTGCTTACTCGTTTCAGCTTTTCTAAAATTATCCCATAAATACTGTTTATGCTGTTGAGGTGTCAAAAGTTTGCTAGGGAAAAATAAGGATTTGCTAATATGGAGGCAATATTTAGAATTAAAATGCGTAAAGATTATGCAACCAAGGATAGGAAGCGACCAATCTCTTAATATTTTTTATCAAACCCTGACATTGGAATATCGTAGTACTGAACCTTGTAGTTGTTATAATAAGGCGATTGATGAAATTTGCAGGAGGTTAGATCTACATAGAAAAAGAGGAATTTTGTCGATAGTTGCTCTCATTACATTCATTAATGGTATTATTAAAGCCTGCTCTTTTACCTTTCTGAAATATATTTTGTATTTTTGTTATATATTATTGGAGATATGAAAATTAAAGATAAGATAACTCAGAGTCTTGCAAGTATAACTGTTGAATTACAGGAAATAAGTCCTGATTTTTATGTTATAGGTGCATCTGCTATGATTTTATCAGGTATAGAGGTCGGAGAAACTGCTGATATCGATATTTTGACTACCGAAATGAATTCATGCAAATTGCAACACTTGCTAAAAACATATATGGAAATATCTCCGGAAACAAAAGAGGATGATTTGTTTCGTTCTAATTTTGCCAGATTCAAACTTCCTTTAATGGATATTGAGGTCATGGGGGATCTTCAAATTAAGAAAAACGATATTTGGCAGTCTGTTTGTGTAAAAGAATATGAGGAAATATTCATTGGGAATTTAATTATCAAGATACCAACTATAGAAGAGCAAAAAAAGAATCTTATCTCTTTTTGGCAGAGAGAAAGATTTAAAGAGGATTTTAATACTAAATCACTATCTCTTATGAAACTATAATTATTATATTCAGCCAAAATGGCAGAGTGCACCGTTAAGATCGGTTGATTGATGATATCTAATTTAAAACGAATGCGTATATGAATACAGATTTTGTAAACTTAACAAAGGAAAACCTCAGTGATGAGCATCTATGCTGCATTATTCGCAGTAAAAAGCCTCATGCAGGTATTGACGCGAAGCGGCAATGGCTTTCCGACAGACTAAATGAAGGTCATGTTTTTAGAAAGCTAAATGCAAAAGCTACGGTTTTTATTGAGTATGCACCTCTTGAGACAGCTTGGGTTCCCATCATTGGTGATAACTATTATTATCTGTATTGCTTATGGGTCTTAGGAAGTCCTAAGGGGAATGGGTATGGAAGAGCTTTGATGGAATATTGCCTGACAGACGCCAAAGAAAAAGGCAAATCCGGTGTTTGTATGCTTGGCTCAAAGAAGCAGAAGAACTGGCTTTCTGACCAATCGTTTGCGAAGAAATTCGGTTTTGAAGTTGTTGATGCGACTGATAATGGATATGAACTGCTTGCACTTTCTTTTGACGGGACAATGCCGAAATTTGCGCAAAACGCGAAAAAAATGAAAATTGAAAGCGAAGATCTGACTATTTATTATGATATGCAATGCCCTTATATTTATCAAAAGATTGAAATGGTAAAACAGTATTGTGATACAAATAACGTTCCTGTATCTTTAATTCAAGTGGATACACTCCAAAAAGCGAAAGACCTGCCTTGTGTTTTCAATAACTGGGGCGTTTTTTATAAAGGAAATTTTGAAACAGTGAACTTACTTTTAGATGTCGAACATTTAAAGAGAATACTTAAAAAATAAATAAGCAGATGCAGATAATGATGGATTAATGAGATAGGGTTATTCTCTGTTTTATTTATCCTGTCTCTTTATTTTTTTTTGTTTCTGAAACGATAAGCGGATCAATAACCAAGCGATTAAGAGACAGATCCCGATGGCAGTGAAAACTCCTTTGCGATAAGAATCCTCCAGCTGAATGCTGCATTTTACACTGTCGATATTGGTATCGACCGGATGTACCCATACACTGGTCAGAGGTGTTTCGTATTCCTTTCCGTTTGCCTTGATGGATGCTAGAGGTAGTTTGGTGTTTCCTGGCTTCTTGAAACGTATGCGGTAGCTGAATCCCTGCTCGTAGATATCTGTCAATATGCCGTTTTTTACTGTATGACCGGCTTTGTGTGGTGTTGCTCCTTCAACTGTTTCTATAAGCGTTCCGAAGTCGGGTGGAGATACAGAATCGAAATCGGCTGTGCTGATGTATTTTAATTCAAGCTCTTGTCCTGCTTTGGCTCCATTGCGGGGAGTGTCCAGTTCCATATAGAAACGTTTTGTTTCTTGGGCAAAACTTTTTAGTCCTATAGGCAAACCGATAGTGATAAACAATATAATTCTTATTAGTTGTTGGATAATGTATGCATGCATATTCCTTATGTGAGATATAATTATAAATGATGAAAAAAATATTGTTTACTTTCGGTTTGCCTATTTCTGCTTATCTATTTTTAGCCGATATAAAATTCAGTCGGGATTAGTTTGAAATCAACAAATTGATTTTCTACCGGGGCGGACTTTAATAGAAAAGGGACGATGCCATCGGATGGTAAAGCCTTGCGTGGCAGTGCTGTCTGTTTGTCGAATTTATAGGTGGCACACCATGCGTTGGCGTCACCACATACACTTTTGCCGATACGAAAACAGAATTCGCTGGTATCATCACGTAACGTCTGTATTAGTTTGCGGCAATCACCGGGGATTTGGTCGGCATCTTGCAATACATTTATTTCTTCTGCTATTTGTTTTAGCCATTCGGTGTCGTGAATGTGTTTTTGATCAAGTGCAAAAACAAATACGGCAGGATAATAGTCGTTATTACCGGGCATCCATAGGGCGGTATTAGCTTGCACTACCGCGGCATAAACAATGGGAGCCTCGGTGTATTTTCTTTTCCAACGATCTTTGAATAGCCAGGGGGCGCTGCCTGCCGTAGCTTTGAAAAAAGAAGTGCTCATGTCACGTGGTGTCTGCAGGTAAGGGGCGAGTTTGTTCAGGTTAGTCGGATTCTTGAAGTTTTCCCGCTCTTCTTTTTCGCGGAGGCGCTCTTTTTCTTCTTCCTCTGTAGATTTCGCGCGTTTGGCGCGTAGTTCTGTTACATCATAACCTTGTGATTCCATTTGTGCGATGTCTTCTTCACTCATGTTCTTTTCCCAATCTTTGCCGGGATTTACAAATAATGCCATAATCTTTGTTTTTTAATTGGTTATTTATTGCTTCTTGAAAATAGTGTTTGTTTTATAAGATATTTAATTATGTATAAAATATAATATTAAAATGTTGATATATAGTATTTTAATGCTATATGTAATAATATTAGCTATGTATGTGGTTTCAAAAATACACTCTTTTATTTAAAAATGAATAATAAAAGGAAGTTTTTTTATCTGCAAATTCATAAAGGATATAAAATGAGATGATATTAGATTTGTTTTTATACTTCAGAGGAAGTAAGGTGAAATAAGGTGGCATAATCGGATAGTAATCGAATACATTGTACATAGACTGAAAATTGGAAACAGATAGTTCTGCTACAAGCCGTATGGCTCGCAGCAGTGAGGCAGTTATAAACAATATTTGAGACTTTAGTGGATCATTGTCTCAGATTTTAATCATAGAAAGAATATCGTCAGGGGTGAATTGTCCCATTAATTGTATAATCCGGTTATTTTGATCTGTTTTATCAATGAGAATAATCTCAAGGATTACTCCTTTCGATTCACGTGTGAAGACGTCAATGGCCAGTTCTTTCTCATTGCGGTATAGTATATGTTCATATTCTTTTGTATGACTGAGTTTTGTGGCATCCTCATGCATCATATTGGCTATTCGGGTATTGGTTCCTGTCAACACAAGTATCCCGTCCATTTTACTTAATAATTCCTTATTATTAAGATTGACTTTATTCCCCGATATTTTCATTGCAGGATTTTCGCTCTTAATGATTGCTTTCAATAGTGTTTTTGATATATAAACACGTGTTATGCCGTCGATATCGGCATAACGATTGAATGAATAATGTTGTGCTGTAGTATTTCCTATGCTGCACCAACAGATTAGTATGCAAATCAGCCATTTCATATCCTTTTCCCTGTTAGAATATATAAAACGAATGTCTTTTTGTCTTTCATTGATGGTCTATTATGGGTTCTATACCTTTTTGCATTGTTTCAGAAATTAGAGACAATGCTTTTTGGACTTCTACGTAAGCCTCTTCCGGTGTTTGACAAGTGTCTACATAAACTCCTTTCTGAGGCGAATGAAAATAAAATGTAGCTCCTATGACTAATGCTGCTATAGCAGCAGTTCCGGCTATGTATTTCCATTTCGGGTATATCTTCTTGCGAATAGATTGATGTTCTGAATCAGCCCATTGGTCGATAAGCACTTCCATTTTAAGTTCTATATCTTTCGGGATATCTACCGGTGGATGTTGTTGTATATAAGTACGTATTATTTCACGGTCAATGAATAATTCTTCTGAGCATTCTTCAGAACATAGCCAGTCATACAGTTTTTGTTCTTCCGGACAAGTCGTATGGGCATTATAAAATTTATCCAGCAATTGTTCTACTTCTTTATAATCCATGATTCATCTTTTTTAAAAACATTTCTTTCAGCTTCTTTCGGCTACGGGAGAGTATAGCACGTACATTGTCCTCTGTTTCTCCTGTCAGATTAGCAATTTCTGCCATTTCACACTCTTCCCGTGAACGCAAAGTTAGAATACGTTGTTGCTGAGGCTTCAACTGTTTTATCAGTTTGTTTGCCAGGATAAGTGCATCACAAACCTCTGTTTCGTGAACCGTCGAATAATTGTCTTCCGGCTCATGTTCTAAGGTTAATTCGGAATGAATATGACGTGTCCGTAGTAAGTCAATCGCAGCGTTTTTCAATATTTCGCAGGCTAGACCTTCGGGATTGTTCACATTCTCCAGTGTATCGTGTCGTCGCCAAAGACGTAAAAAAGTTTCTTGCACCAGATCTTCCGCATCCTGAACATTCGCAGTCAAACGAAAAGCGCGCCGATAGAGTAATTTGCTCATCGGTAGAAATATTCGTTTGAAATCGGACGTCAGCATACGGATAAAAACAATTAGTCTTCGACCAGAGTAAACGTAGGCTCAAATCCGCTAATTCCGATAAATGTACCATCTTCGATAGATTTGATAATATCTTCTGTTTTTAATTCGCCATAAAAGTGGATAATACAATTAATCGATCCGTTTATCATTTTCAGAAATAGATACCCTTCTTCAGTTGTCGGCTTTTCATCTATATACAAAAAACAATCGACATTGCAGGTTTTCTTGTTTACTGTGAAATGAGTAAGTTTTGTGTCGTTCAGCATTCTTTTTCTTAAATGTGCGAAGTCACTCATGAATTCTTTCGCCGATTTTGAAGTGAATACTTCGGTTATAGGTTCCGAAGCAAATACATTCTCCAAAGAGAAACATACAAGTATTTGGGCCTTGCGAAATCCCATGTCTATAGACTGTTGGAGTTCATCTATATTAATATCTTTACTTGTCTTGCCCGCTTTTGCTTTTCTAAGCTCTTTTGGTAAATCCAGCTGTTCACAAATGATTTCTTCTCCTTTATATTTCTGATATTTCTTGAAAATGTTATTTAAATTATCACCTGCCGAAATATTTGACAGACAAAGGAATAAAGCAATCAAGCCTGATAGTAGTTTTTGTTTCATATTCTTTATTTTTATGGTTTCTATCAATATTGACGAAGAACCAGCGGACTTGTGACAAAAGAACATAAAAAAAATGATAATGGCAATTATTCCTGTTTGATGTCTTCTTGAATTTATATTTATATCTTTGCAGTCATAAATATCGGATTTTAGTCGAATATATTCATGAATCGTATCAAAGGCATATTTTATGCGGCGGTTTCCTCTTCCACTTTTGGACTGGCTCCGTTTTTTTCCATCACTTTATTGCTGGTAGGTTTTTCAGCTTTCGAAGTACTTTCTTATCGTTGGGGGATAGCTTCGGTAGTGTTAGTCATATTCGGATTATTTTCCGGCTGTGACTTCCGGTTGAAAAGAAAGGACTTGGCAGTTGTCTTTACTTTGAGCTTGTTGAGGGCGATTACTTCTTTCAGCTTAATTATCGCGTATCAGAATATTGCCAGTGGAGTAGCGTCTACGATTCATTTTATGTATCCGTTGGCTGTTGCATTGGTTATGATGTTTGTTTTTCGGGAGAAAAAGTCGGTGTGGGTGATTGTTGCTGTGTTGATGTCCCTGTCCGGTGCATCTGTACTTTCGTTGGGTGGAGTAGATGTAAAAGATGGGAATACACCGATGGGACTGGTGGCAGCTTGTGTTTCTGTTTTTTCGTATGCCGGATATATCATAGGAGTGCGTAAAACGAGGGCTGTGAAGATTAATTCTACGGTACTCACTTGTTATGTCATGAGTTTGGGAGCACTTTTTTATATAATAGGTGCTTGTTGTACATCCGGTCTTCGCATAGTGACGGACGGTTATGTATGGCTTATTATCTTAGGATTAGCTTTACCTGCTACAGCTATTTCAAATATTACTTTAGTACAGGCAATTAAAAATGCAGGACCTACTCTCACTTCTATTTTAGGAGCGATGGAGCCACTGACAGCAGTTGTGATCGGTGTTTTTGTATTCAATGAGCTTTTCACATTGAATACCCTGATTGGAATTCTGTTGATTCTGATAGCTGTGAGTATGGTTGTGTTTCGTGAACATCGAATGAAAAGGATATAAAAAATGCCGCATATAGCGGCATTTGAATTTTGAGGAGAGCCTCTTGTCGGATTCGAACCAACGACCCCGAGATTACAAATCACGTGCTCTGGCCAACTGAGCTAAAGAGGCGTTTTCTGTTTTGCGGATGCAAAGGTACGAATTTATTTTAAAAATGCAAATACATCATGTACTTTTTTTATATTTGCAGTCTCACTAATGATTGCAAGAAGATGAAAAAGAAAATTATGAATGTATGTGGTGTGGCTTTATTAGCCGTTAGTTTACTGGCTTGTTCCGGTCAGAAGAAAGGGGCAGAAGCTGCTGAGAGCGTTTCAGACACAGTGAAAGTGGCTACTGAAGCGATGTCGGCACAAGCTGATAGTACAGGATATATTGTCAGAATAGGGGAGATAGCCCCTGATTTTACGATTACATTGACGGATGGTAAACAAGTGACTTTGTCTTCTCTTCGTGGGAAGGTTGTCATGTTGCAGTTTACAGCAAGTTGGTGCGGAGTATGCCGTAAGGAAATGCCTTTTATAGAAAAAGACATTTGGCTGAAGCATAAGGATAATGCAGACTTTGCACTGATTGGAATAGACCGTGACGAACCGCTTGAAAAAGTGCTTGCCTTTGCAAAGTCTACCGGAGTGACTTACCCGCTGGGACTGGATCCGGGAGCTGATATTTTTGCAAAATATGCATTGCGTGATGCCGGAATCACACGGAATGTGCTGATAGACCGGGAAGGAAAGATTGTAAAACTGACTCGTCTGTATAATGAAGAAGAGTTTGCTTCACTGGTTCAGCAGATCAATGAAATGCTGAAATAAGTGCTTATTGCCGGTCTCTGAACCGGATGCGGGCACAATAGATATAGTGTCACTATCACACTGGGATGGTGACACTATATCGTTAGTATGGTTACACTATTCCGATGTGATACTGTCACTATCCTGAATAGGGCTTTTTCTGATTAAAATAATACGCTGTCAGGCAAGGCTCAGCTTTGCCAGATAGTCATAATGTTTTCCTTCTTTGATTAATTTCGCTTTGAATCCACATTCGGAGGCGTACAGGCTAAGAGTCTGAAAATCGATATATAGCCAATCGAATGTATCTCCTTTTACATCCTTGTATTGCATCTGGAAATCTACTTCCCCATAATAATCGCCTGCCAGGTCGATAAGCATGCTGCCGTCTTCTTCTTCGAAAAGATAGCGCAGATCACTTGAATCCATCAGAATACATCCGCCAGGGCGTAGGATACGTTTCATCTGTTGGAAGAAGGCAGGCATATTATTTAGTGTTCCTATGATGCCCGAACCATTCATCAGCATCAGAACCGTATCGAATGTTTCGGTGAATGTTTCGTCAAAGAGATTGATGAGGCGGGAATCTTTTACGCCGCGTTGTTTCATTACTTCGTTGGAAAGCGGAGAGATGTCAATGGCGCAAACTTCTTTTCCCATTTCTTGAAGTGCCAATGCGTGGCAGCCGCTTCCGGCTCCTACATCTAATATTCTTCCCGTAGCCATTTGCAGAGCAGTGCGTTCGAGGACTGGCATGGACTGTATACTTCGGAATAATTCCTTAACGGGGATTTCATCTTCTTCGAATTGAGAAGAGAATACTCGCAAGCGGTCAGCTCTGTGATGATTGAAATAATCGGAGATTGCAGCTCCCATCGGGTCCTTTTCTGCGGAAAGGGTTATTGTTGCCATTTTGGTGATTATGTATTGTTTTATCCGCCAAAGATAAACAATTCCGTAGAAAAGGCTTATCTTTGCATCAGAAATGTGAATGCTAACAATATAATATATATGAGTATAGAAGATGCAATCATGGGTGGAATCGTCTTTAAAGGTAAGAAAGATAAGCCCCAGGAAGAGGAGAAAGTGAAGACGAAAGCGAAGAAAGCGACTTATATTCGTGGACAACATGGTTCCGGAGCCGCGAAGATGAAAGCGGATATTCGGAAAAAGAGAGCTAACCGACATAAAAAATAAATGGGAACAATTATTTGTATACTAGCACTTTTGCTGGCTGGCCATGGACTTGGTTTGATCATTAAGATGAGAATGTTTTGTCTTTTAATCAAGAGAGTCGAAACGAAATACATTAAGAAGATAGATGGAATAGTAGTGGATGTTGATACTTATGTGAAGGATGGCAAGCTTCTTATGCGCCCGTCTGTTGAATTTACATTAGAAGGAGAGGGTGAAAAATGCTGTCGGTCTATTAATCCCAATATTATTGTGGAGGATATCACACAATTTTCATATTACCCGAAAGATTTTCATATAGGTGATAAAGTTACGGTTTGGTATAATTTGGATAATGATGCAATGTTTGTCGAGCAAAAAATGCAATTGACAAGATTGTTTGTTCGTTTATTTATTCCCGGATGTTTTTTCATTATTTCAAGCATTTTGGGGATGTGTTATGTCATGAATAGCTAACAACCTTATAAAAAGAAGCGGGGCAGGATGATCATTCTGCCCCGCTTCTTTTTATAAGGTTACTTCTTTTGTGGAAGTATCTCTATCCAGTAGTCATCCGGGTCGTTGATAAAATAAAGCCCCATGGCTGTATTCTCAAAACAGACACAATTCATTTCTTTGTGGTATTGCCGTATGGCGTCATAGTCGCCGGCTACACGAAAGCATAAATGACTTTCATTTTCTCCCAGTTCATAGGGGGAGGTATGATCTTTTAGCCAGGTCAGTTCCAGCTGGAAGCCGGTTTCGTTGTCCGTCAGGTAGACCAGGATGAAAGAACCGTCGGAAGCTTCCTTCCGGCTATGTTCTTTTAAGCCAAGCGCTTTTTCATAAAAAGCAATGCTTCGCTCCAGATTCGTTACATTGATATTAAAGTGATCAAATCTACTTTTAATTTCCATGATTGCTATCTTGTTATTTTTTCATCAATAGCTTCACGATTTCTCCGACATACGTACGGGGTTGTCCGGCTTGCGGAGTCGTTTGTGAAGGCAGTTTCTTACATTCGATAACAGCCGAAGGGGTCGTTTGGTTCGGAGCGTATAGTTTCAGTGTATAAGTTTCTGCTTTTTCTATCGCTTCGTAGGGCTGATCGGCAGAAAGTGTGCAATAAGCTACGGCTTTACCGTTTTGATAACCCAGTGCACCGCCTGCGTTGGCTGTCATATTGGTCATGTTGAATTCATCTTTGCCGATAGAGATCACCAGTTTTCCATTGCCCATCAATGCGTATACATCACCTGGAATCTGCTTCAGATCGATTTCTGTATATCCCGGCATATCTGCTGAAGCCTTGCCGACAGGAGTTGCAGGAGTTAAAGTAGCAGCAGGAGTAGTTGTCTGATCTGCTTCTGCAGTGGTAACTTTACCGCCCTGACCAATCACCAGCGGACCTGCAGCAGCAACGATAGACGGCTTCTGTGCTTCTTCTTCTTTTTTCTTTTTCTCAGACTTCGGACGAGTATCGGGAGCACCGAAGGCTACAGCTACATCCATAAAGATGTCATCGGCAAAGTCTACCGTTTTTCTGCGCCATTTAGCCAAGCCGCGTACCAGTTTGGTTTTAGCTTTGTTCAGTGCATATTCATCTGTAATCCATTCTTCTGCTTTGTATTTTTCTGTTTCGCGGTAGGTGAAACGGATTTTTTCCAGTTCTACCAAGCAACTGCCCGGTTTGCAGGTAACAGTGATCTGATAATTGACCCAAGTGCGGTCCAATGACAGGGCGCTGGAGTAAAATGTGATCCATTCTTCACCTACACCGGCGATGGTTCCTTGTGCTTCATCGCTGAAAACGACGCGGCTGTCCGGATTATTGTTTTCTTTCAGACGTTCGTTCATCCACTTCATGACAGTGTCGTAGATTTGCTTCTGACTCATTCCGGGAATCTGGAATTCCTTGGAAAATACTACTTTACCATCTACTACAGGAACAGCTCCCGCAAGGTATCTGGTATCATCTCTTTTTTCTTTGTGCGATTCGGCTCTCATTGCCATTGGCAGGCATGTGAGAAGCATGGTAAGAAACAGGATTGTTAACTTATTCATAATTATTATTGTGTTTATTTGGTTATTTCAAAACTTTCGCCCCGATGGGTGATGCTGACAAACCGGCATCCTGCATTTTCGGCAAAATCACGGAGGGCATTTCCGCCTTCGTAGTCTTCACTGAAGTGCATGGGTACAAATATAGTAGTTTTTATTTGTTCGATGAACTGTTTTGCACCTTTCATATAATCTTTTCCCATCCTGCGGTCCACTGGGAACAGCGCTAAATCGATCTTCGGTGCTTTTTCTTTTAAATATTTAACTTCTGCAAGGAAGTCTCCGTTGGCTTTTCGTATCTCCGCTTCGGTAGATTCTTCACTCCAGTGCCAGTTGTTCAGATCGCCTGCATGGAAGATGTTCCAGTCTTGCAGATGGATCAGGAACGAACTGCCGACATCGGTCGAGCCGAATGCTTCGATGCGGATCGTCTCGTCTTCGTAGGTTTCTCCTTTTTTAATATAGGTAGCGTCTTCGGGCTTTGCACGATGGCTTTTCAGAATATCTTTGGAGAAAATGTACCGGATGTCGGGACGTGCTTCTTTCCACGTCAGTATTTCACGGTTGAAGTGGTCGGGGTGAAAGTGAGTGGCCAATACATAGAGTTTACCCGGTCTTTGCAGGAGGTAGTCATGTACGATTCCCCGGTTATGTTCAGTTTCCGAAGAATCTTTGTAATAATCGATGATGACGGTCACACCTTCTGCTTCGATGGCAAAACCGCTATGATAAATATAATCCAGTGTCATGAGCTGATTATTTTTACAGTTGCAATATTACGTATTCTAGTTGGAGTTGGCAAGAAAAATCAGTGAAATCAGGGAGAAAGTCGATTGATTTCCCATTTTCCATCCGTCTTTAGGGTATACAGGAAGCGATCGTGTAACCGGTTGGGGCGTCCTTGCCAAAACTCCATTCGGGTAGGAGTGACGGCATATCCGCCCCAGTTGTTAGGGCGTTCCACTTCTTTTCCCAGCCATCGGGCAGCTTCTTTGACGAAAGCGCGTATCAGTTGCATCCGGCTTGCGATAGGCTGGCTTTGTGGAGAGATACGTGCACCGATGCGGCTTTTATAAGGGCGCTTTCGGAAATATTCGTCCGATTCCTCCGGAGAAACTTTCGCGGCAGTACCTTCGATGTGTACTTGCCTTTCAAGTTCATGCCAGACAAAGGAAAGTGAAATGTACGGATTTTGTTCCAGTTGCCTTCCTTTGCGGCTTTCGTAGTTGGTATAGAAGATAAACTTTCCGTCATGCAGTCCTTTCAGCAGTACGGTACGGGTCGAAGGTCTGCCTTCGGGAGATACGGTACCTACAATGACGGCGGTCGGTTCTTCTACGTTTGCGTCGATGGCTTCCTGTAGCCAGCGGCTGAAAAGTGAAAGCGGGTCGCAGGGAAGTTCGCTTTCCCTTAACCCGCTTTTGGTATATTCTTGCCGGATATCAGCTATATTCTTCATTCATTCAAGATTCATGATTTCTAATTCCAAATTTCTACATCGGTACTTCTATCAATAAGATATGTGAGTCCTTCAATGTTTCGAGTTCGAAACTTTTCGTATCATAGACGCCCATTCCGTCGCGACGTTTCAGTACTTCTCCGTCTACTACGATTTCTCCTTCGATCAGGAAAATGTATACGCCGCCATGACTTTGGTGCAAGTGATAACCGAGTTTCTTTCCGGCTTCCACCTTTCCGATAGAAAACCAGGTGTCTTGTAGAAGTGAAGCGGGAGTACTGCCGTCGGGCGATACAATCACTGCCAGTTCGTTCGGTCGTTCCAGCTCTTTGATGCTGAAATCCTTGTAGACAGGATGCGTATTCCGTTCTCTCGGCATAATCCATATTTGCAGGAATTCTACCGGCTCTACAGGGCTGGCATTCACTTCACTGTGGAAAATACCCGTTCCGGCACTCATCGTCTGAATCTCTCCGACAGTGATGATACGGCTGTTTTTCTTGCTGTCACCATGTTGCAGATGTCCTTTCAATGGAATGGAGATAATCTCCATATTTTTATGCGGATGGGTTTGGAACCCTTCTCCGGGGGCGACTTTGTCGTCATTCAATACGCGGAGGGCACCGAAGTTTATACGGTCAGAATCGAAGTATTCGTCGAAACTGAAGGTATGGTAACTATCCAGCCAGTCATATTGGGAATGTCCTCTTGTATCTGCTTTATGTATTACTTTCTTCATAATTTTCTCCTTTTCTAATTGTTTATATACTTCTGTAACAAGGGAAGTCAGGTAAAGGTTCTATCTCTTCACTTCATTTAGCAAAGGCTTGTGGTTGATGAAATCCTTGATATTCTGAAGTGTGGTCATGGCGATATTTTCCATTGCTTCACGTGTGAAAAAGGCTTGATGCGAAGTGACAATCACATTGTTAAATGAGAGCAGACGGGCAAGCACGTCGTCGTCGATGATGCGGTCGGACTGGTCTTCGTAGAAATATTCGCTTTCTTCCTCGTACACATCCAATCCGGCAGAACCGATTTTCTTGTTTTTTAAGCCTTCGATCAGGGCATTGGTGTGAATCAATTGTCCACGACCGGTATTGATGATCATGACTCCGTCTTTCATTTTGCTGATGGAGTAGTCATTGATCAGATATTTGGTGGCTTCGGTAAGCGGGCAATGCAGGGAAATAATGTCGGAACTATGGTACAATTCGTCCAGAGAAGTATAAACGATTTGTTCTTCCCTGGCAAAGTTGTAGTCGGGATAAAGGTCATAAGCCAGTATATTCATTCCGAATCCCTTTAAGATATGAATCAGAATTTTGGCGATTTTTCCTGTACCGATGATACCTGCCGTCTTGCCGTGCATGTCGAATCCCATCAGACCGTGAAGGGAAAAGTTTCCGTCTTTTGTACGCCACGAAGCGCGTGGAATCTTTCGGTTGAGAGAGAGCATGAGTGCTACGGTATATTCGGCAACGGCATAAGGCGAATATGCAGGAACCCGTACAACGGTGATTCCGGCAGTGGCGGCAGCGTTCAGGTCTACATTATTGAATCCTGCACATCGGAGTGCCAGCAGTTTTACTCCGTTGGCTGCCATAGCATGAATGACTTCTGCATCGGCCGTATCGTTGACAAAGATACAGACCGCATCTACTCCTTGCGTCAATAGCACGTTATTCTTATTCAGATGTCCTTTATAATAACGGAATTCAAATCCGAACTCTTTGTTTTTATCGTTGAAAGAAGCTTCGTCATAAGGCTTTGTTCCGAAAAATGCAATTGTATAGGCCATAATATTTTCTGTTTTTATTCTTATTAATAAACGTAAAAACAGGGTGGTTTGTTTATCTTTACCTCCGCTCTGAATGTGAATTGTTTCATTAGAAACAGTTTTTATTTTCAATCAAAATGAGCTGGTAAACGAAAATAAGTGCACAAACATACGTCTCGTGTGCAGGAATATTGTATCTTTGCGCCCGAATTAATTTAAAAAAGATTTAGATGAGAAAAAATTTCTTGATTGGATTTGTAATGTTAATCGTTTCAATTCCAACTTTTGCCGGAGATTATCTAACTAATACGAATCAGAATGCTGCTTTCTTGCGCATGATAGCCCGCGGCGCTTCCATTGATATTGATGGAGTTTATAGTAATCCTGCCGGACTGGCATTCCTTCCCCAAAACGGTTTACAGGTAGCACTGACTATTCAGAGTGCATATCAGACTCGTGATATTGCTGCTACAAGTCCTTTGTGGACTATGGATGGACAGACTTCCGTGCGCAATTATGAAGGAAAAGCTTCGGCTCCCGTTATCCCTTCTGTACATGCTGTATATAAGAATGGTGACTGGGCATTTTCCGGTAGTTTCGCTATCGTTGGTGGTGGTGGAAAAGCTTCTTTCAATACAGGTTTGCCTATGTTTGATGCAGCTGCTATCGGCTTGGTAAATTCTACAAGTGATATGTTGAAACCTAATATGTACAATATCAATTCAGCCATGGAAGGTCGTCAATATATTTATGGTTTGCAGTTAGGAGCAAGCTATAAGATTAATGAACACTTTTCAGTTTTTGCCGGTGCCCGTATGAATTACTTTACAGGTGGATATAAAGGTTTTCTGAATATTGCCTTGAAAGAAGGAGTAGCAGGACAGATCGGTGCTGCTATAGTACAACAAATTATGGGGGCTAATCCTAATTTGAGTTTAGAACAGGCACAGCAGATTGCACAAGAACAATCTGCACCTATGCTTCAGAAACTGAATGATACGAAGCTTGAACTGGATTGTGACCAGACAGGTTGGGGATTGACGCCGATTATCGGTGTAGACGCTAAGTTCGGTAAGTTGAATTTGGCTGCGAAGTATGAGTTCAAAGCTAATATGAATATTGAGAACAATACACATAAATTGGAATTTCCGGATGCTGCTGCTGCCTATATGGCACCTTATCAGCATGGTGTGAATACTCCAAGTGACCTCCCTTCTATGTTATCTGTAGCAGCAAGTTATGAATTCTTGCCTTCTCTTCGTGCTTCAGTAGAGTATCATTTCTTTGATGACAAGAATGCAGGTATGGCTGATAACAAGCAGAAGACATTGAAACATGGAACACACGAATACCTGGCTGGTGTAGAATGGGATATAAACAAAATATTCACAGTCAGTGGTGGTTATCAGAAAACTGATTATGGATTGAGCGATGCTTTCCAGACAGACACAAGTTTCTCTTGTGATTCTTATTCAGTCGGTTTGGGCGGTCGTATTAATCTTAGTAAGGCGTTAAGTTTAGATGTTGCTTATTTCTGGACTACCTACAGCGATTATACCAAAGAAAATCCACGTGGCTTGGATGGGGCTATGGCTTCAATGGATAAAGATGTTTATAGTCGTACAAACAAAGTGTTTGGTGTAAGTGTAAACTATAAGTTCTAATATTAATCCGCTACGATTTTATATTAAAGAAGCCGTCTCGAACATTGTTCAGAGGCGGCTTCTCATATTATATATACCTAATATTATATATGTAATAGATTAGAAAGAATATTGTACCAGCATATTCAGCCGATTGGCATGGCGGGTAGAAGAGTTGAAATCAGTGCGCCATCCTCTCAGATATTCAACACCTACTTGCATATTGCTAGTCACATTCCAGAAAGCATTTGCTACGAAATACTGTCCTTTTCGGTATGCTTCCGGATTATCACTCGGATAGTTGTTTTCAGAGTAAAGTCTGGATAAGCTGTATGTACCGGATACAAAGATATTCGGGCAAATATTATATTGCAACCCCGCATACCAGCCCAGCATCGGAAGAACCTGCATCTTGCCTTCATTATCCGGATCGGGAACGATGTCCACATTCAGATTACTTAAGTCGTTCAGATAAGAACCAATTCCTTTTCCATAATTAAACTGTCCGAATACTTGCCACTTCTTGGTTACATTAAAGGTGGTAGATGCTTGCAGGCCAAATCCGGTAGTCGAAAAAGCCTTGTCGTGCACATTACTTGAATAAGTCATGCTGCGTACGATTGCACCCAACTTAATATGACTGTTACTATTCCAGTTATACTGTGCAGAAGCTGCAAAATCCGGCATTCGTTGCGTGTTGATAGATACATCGCTATTCGTTGTACCGTCTACCGAAGGCATTTCCATGGCAACGCCGAATCTCCAGTTTTTCAGTTTATCGCACATATAACTCAGTTGAGTGGTACGATAGAAAGCGGAACCGTTCGGACCGGCGAAGTCAATTGTTGCAGGCAGAGCCGAAAGGTCCATGAATGAACCGTAGCTGTATCCGATGGTAAATCCTAAGAACTGCGCATACGCATTTTGAAGTTCAAACGTCTTCCCATCTCCACGGAAGTTTCCGGCGGTATACACCACGAAGTCGCCCAGATGCTTGGTTCGTCCTACCAATTTCAGGAATAGGGTAGAAGTGGTGATGTCCATCTGAAATTGATTCTTGGCAAAATTTCCCTTTCCGGGCTGTCCGATCAATGCCGGATAGAAATCCACATCGTCAACGATGCCGTTGAAATCATACTCTGCCGTCGCACGTACGTAGCCACCGATACCAAGGGCGAATTTTCCTTTCTGATCCGTCAGAAGGAAGCGGGGAGCATTCGGGTCGTGAAAACGCATCTGAGAGCGGTCGTTCATGATTCGGATGATTTCATCTCCGGCCTTGTCCCTGGAGACGAACATGATGGAATTCGGTTCCTCATCCTCGATGACTACTTTCTTTTGCGCATGAGCACAGACGGGGAAAATTCCGATCCCCAGTAGCATAGCTACCATTTTAAAGCTTGTTTTCATTATCAGTTAAGTTTTAGGTGAATGCCCAATGAACAACTAAAAAAAGAAATGGTTGAGAGGGGCTAAGGAAAAATTGCCAAACTTATCGGAAGAATTGCTATTTATAATCGTTCTAAAAAAGCGGATCTTTGTATCGTACTAATTAGATAAATAAAATACGAGAATGGAAAAAGTAGATTTTACTCAAGGAATATTGGCGATGGAGTCAGACCTGCATCGTTTCGCATATAAGTTGACTTCAGACCGTGATTCTGCCAACGACTTAGTTCAGGATTGTGTATTGCAGGCATTGGATAATCATGAGAAATTTACGCATGCCAAGAATCTGAAAGGATGGATGTTTACCATCATGCGTAATATCTTTGTCAACAACTACCGGCGCACGGTCCGTGAAATGAATTTGATTGATGATACCTATTCCATCAATCAGCAAAGTTTGATAGAAGATGAAGAAGGCGACCGTTTCGAGTTTGCTTATGACATGAAGCAGCTGTATAGAGTGATCCATTCCATCCCCGAAGATATGAAAGTTCCTTTCCAGATGTTTGTAGCTGGATTTAAATACAGGGAAATTGCCGAAAAATTAGGATTGCCGATGGGGACGGTAAAGAGCCGACTTTTCTTTATCCGTAAGCGTCTGAAAGAAGAATTGAAAGACTTCTCCTGATGCAACTTTCTAATTGAGTGATGTGTTTTAAGGTCAAAGTGAAGCCTTCCTGTCAAAATACGACGAATGACAGGAAGGCTTATTTAATTTGAAATATTCTTCCGAAATACTTGGTTTATAAAATAAACCTATTTATATTTGCATCGAGTAAGAGAGATGCGCAGCTCCTTACTTTTTTTAATCTATATATGGTTTATAAAATAAACTAATTAAATCGTATCAACTAATTGATTGGAGGAAAGAAAAAGATGAAACGCTTGTTATTCATTGCTTTAGAGATTATTTGTTACCACGTTGTTACTTTTGCACAAGAAGTAAAAGTAGAAGTGCGGGGTATTCGTAGTGCAAAAGGCGCTATTATGGTCATGGCACAACAGGATTCGGAATCGAAGCCGGTATATGCGATGGCTACTGCTGTTAAAGATACAGTGACTGTTGTTCTAAAAGATGTTCCATGGGAAAAGTTTTTAATCTCTCTTTTCCATGATGAGAACGGAAACTGGGAATTGGACATGAATGAACAGGGAATACCGGTAGAAGGGTATGCCCGGGAAAAATGCAAGAAAGAGGCGGATGCTTCGGCTACCGTTAAAATGAAGATGTATTATCCGGTAAATGACTAACAGTATGCGATACCTGATATTTCTGATATTGGCCGGCTTTACCGGAGTTACTGCTTGGGGGCAGACTTCGACGACTGCTCGGCCGATGGCTGTGAATGATACTCTGACAGAAGATTCCACTTATGTGTTGCAGGAAGTGGTGGTACGGACAAGTCCTGTGAAACGGAAGGCAGACCGTTTTATCCTGTCCGTCCCTCCTGCACAGAACAAAGACGGAGTCGAACTCCTTCAACAAGCGCCCGGAGTATGGTTGTCCGACGAGCGGATTTCCATCAATGGTTCTTCCGGCACGAAGGTGTTTGTAGATAATAGGGAGATAAAACTTACCGGAGAGATGCTGATAGGCTATCTCCGTTCTTTGAAATCGGACGATATTGCCCGCGTTGAAGTGCTTCCAATGGCGGGAGCCGATAAGGATGCCGATGCTCAGGGAGGTGCTATACATATTATAATGAGACGTCATACGGACAAAGGATTTCAGGGAAATCTTTCTATGAATGCTTCCTTTGCCTCTTCCTTGCAATCTTATCAGCCTAGTGGTAGCTTGAATTATCATAGTGGGAAGTGGGATACCTATGGATTTGCTTCCGGTACTTTGGTTCCTCAGAATAAAGGAGATTTGTACGTTACCCGTGATTATGTAGCGGGAGATAAAGGTTTTTCCAGTCTGACCCGTATGAAGCAGCCTTCGCGTTACGGGACGATTCGGATGGGAACAGTTTATACGATGGACTCTTCCAATAGTCTGGGAGTAGAGCTGGAGTATGTTCGTCGCGGATACATCTGGCCGTCTCAGAGTTACTCTACTCTGTCGGTAGGACCGCTGGATATGGAAAGTCAGGGTGTGTATCGTCAGAAAGAGACTTACAATATGTATACAGCTACTGCCAACTATATACATAAACTGGATAAGGACGGTTCGGTGCTGAAGCTTGTTACCGACTATATCTCTAAAGATCTGCATGGCAGAAATCAGTATCAAATTTTTCAGGAGATAGGTGCTCTAAATAAAGATACTGTTTACCGTTCCCGCTCTAATGCCACTTATCAGATCGCAACTGCCGATCTGTCGTGGAAACAACAGTTACATAAGAAATCGTTTTTCCAGGTAGGAATGAAATATACCTATACGGGAATGAAAGATGATGCCTGTTACGAAGGGCTGGAGCCTGACGAAAGTTGGAAGCCCAATGTTGCTTATGGATATGAACTCGATTATCACGAGAATATCGGTGCTTTATACGGAACTTATTCTCTGGATATGAAAAGAGGATCTGTTCATATTGGACTTCGGGGAGAATATACGCAAACCTCCAATGAAACAGAACGTCGGACGAGAAAATACTGGGATTGGTTTCCACATATCGACGGAAATTTCTATTTTGATGAAATTCACAAGTGGATGCTTATCGGTCAGTATGGACGCTATATAGAACGTCCGACTTTTTCGGCTCTCAACCCGAACCGGATTCAGACTTCCGAATATAGTTATCTGATAGGCAACCCGATGTTGCGTCCTACTTATATTAATAAATTCAGTATTACGCTGGTCTATAACTTCCGGTATACATTGACTGTTGGCGGCAATTTGCACCATGATCTGATCCGTCAGTTTGGTAAAGAAGATGCGGAGAATTCGGATATATCATATGTCATCAATGAGAATCACAATCGTGAGAACCATTGGTTCGTAGCCATCACTGCTCCCTGGCAGCCGCTCAATTGGCTGAATCTGAATGCCAGCTTTATCGGAGTGAGGCAAGATATCCGCATGTATCGGGAGGACGATTACTTTGGGCACTTCCTTTATTTCGCCAATGCTAATGCTACGGTCCTTTTACCGTCAGACTATTCGTTGGAAGCACAATATAATGGAGTTAGCCGGTTGTATTCCGGTAATAGCGGGATCGATCCTCGTCATACATTCAACCTGCACCTGCGCAAAAAATGGAAAGACGGGCGTTGTGTAGCTACTTTGGGGGTAGACAATATCTTCAACCGATATAATTCTTATTTCAGCAATGTACCGAGTTATTCATCTCAAAATCGTTTTGAACTGGCTTCGAGCGGAAGACTGATGAAACTCACATTTACCTGGAATTTCAATCATGGAAAGAAATCGGGTGCGGTGACTGTAGAAAAGAAATCGGCAAGTGAAAGAAGCCGTATCGAAGGAAAATAGACAAGGATTTTTGGTTTATTACGTAAACAATATTATTTTTGAAACAAAATTGATAGAATATGGAAGACAAGAGAATTTCAGAGAAAGAGAGTTTGGAACTGATTGCCCGCATGATTCGGGAGACGCAGGACAATACAGCCCGTTATGCAGCCTACCCATTATTGATATGGGGATATACTACTGTGGCTATATCACTTGTGGTATGGTACTTTTATTTGCAGACGGGAGTGTGGCAGATCAATTTTCTCTGGTTTGCTTTGCCTGTCATTGCCGGACCGCTGACTATCTTTTTTAATAGGAAAGACAAGAATAAGGGAGCAAAAAATTACATAGACCGGGTGACTGGTCAGATATGGGCTGTGTTTGGAGTAG
>PVMO01019268.1_pt1 | contig 70136 bp, 56 predicted proteins | sample 1853421 | NCBI WGS metagenome assembly PVMO01 (sample SAMN08533511, study PRJNA380276) | Human gut metagenome, whole genome shotgun sequencing project.
TCTACTGTTTTACTGCTTTGTGTGCAGTCTGCCGCTCTTCGCTCAGGAAAACGGCACTCCCCGGCAACAAGCCATCAGCCAAAAAGACATCTTTATCTCTTTCGACTGTGTGAAACACCTGGTATTCCCTGTGCAAGTATCTGATATCGCCATCGGCGAACAGGAGCTTGTCATGGCCAGCCGGGTAGAAGAGGCGCCCCATATCGTCAGGCTCTCGGCGCAAGCGGAAGGATTCACCGAAGAGACCAACCTGACCGTAGTCTGCATCGACGGAAGCGTTTACACCTATCACATCCGCTACCTTCCCGAAAGCGGCACGGATTCGCACCCGAACATTTACGAGGACAACGGGAAATGGCAGCACCATGACTATCAGGCAGAAGTCAGCGACCTCCATCTGGCCGAGTTCTTCTTTCCGGAGGACATCGCTTACGGAACGCCCGGCAACGAGGTGTCCTTCACTCTGGCCGCCTACAACAACCAGTTGAAAGTATCAACCGCCAAAGATGCCGTGGCATATTCCAACCTGTTTGTGGTGGATAAGGCCATGAACACTTACCACATCACCATCAAACGGGGCAATACCTCCGTATTCACCTACAATTTCGATGACCAGCGCAAATATACCGCCCATGTGGATGTGAACAGCGAGGAAATGGAAAGATGCATCCAAGAGCTGCGCACCAAGAAGCGCAACATCTACAGCCTGGGGGTCATCGAGAACAAGTTTGAGTTGTCAATGGCCAATCTGTATGTGCATGAGGACTTCATGTTTTTCATCTTTGACCTGAAAAACAAATCATACATCGACTACGACATCGAGTTTGTCAAATGTTTCCAGCGTGACCAGAAGAAGAGCAAGAACGCCATCCAGCAAGAAACGACCATCGAACCTATTTATCAGAAAGATTTTGATACGAAAATCAAGGGCAAGAGCCGGAACCGGCTGATACTTGGTTTCGACAAATTCACGATACCCGATGATAAGGTATTCGAGATCGAGATTTACGAGCGAAACGGCGGGCGGCACATCAAGCTGGCCGTGTTGAACGAATACATCCTTTCCGCAGAACCCTTATACAAGCCACAGCCATGAAACTGAGAGAAGCATTAGACACCTATATGTTCGACAACGTGGGACAGTTCGGCGGCATCGCCGAATCACTGGGCTATCAGACCGAATACCGGGACGGATATTTCCGGTTCCGCAAAGACGGGGAAGAGCTGAGCATGAGCGTAAGCGAAATCAGGGAAAAAGCCGGAGCAAAGTACGATGAAAGCCTTCGTGACCAATCAAAAGAACGTGTATCCGCCCTTTTTAACAAGGAACGTGCCAATGATCCTAAATATGTCGCCGAGCTGGAGAAGGAGGGCATCAGCATCAAGCGGTGGGAGAACCTGAAGGGACATGACAAGGACGGCTTTACCGTCATCGACCATCGCCTGAAGGTATCTACACCGGACAGTCGCTCTATGAATACGCCTACAAGCAAGGGAACATCCTCGACGGGAAAGGCACCAAGCTGGAAAAGGGTATCATGTCTGATTTGATGGAGATACACGGCAAACCGGGGAAGCTCCGTTTAAACGATGACGGAATCTCCGTATTCTACCGCAAAGAGGCGTTGGTTATCCCGGACAAGGTGCTGGGAAAGAAGTTGGGCAAGAAAGAGAAAGAACAGCTGCTTGCCGGTGACATCGTACCCATCACCGTAAATAAGAAGGACATCCTGCTGCAAGTTGACCGGGATCTGAACTCCGTCATCCTGCGCACCAACCAGGAAATCAAGATTCCCGATATCATCGGGCAGACCAGCGAATATGGCGGCTACAAGTTAACCAAAGCCGACAAATACCTGCTCGCCAACGGCCATGCACTGGAGAACAAGCTGCTGCACAGTCCGGAAGGCTACTTCATTGCCGACATCCAACTGACGGATGACAGGAAAGGAGTCATGATACAGAACATACAGAGTATCACTCCCGGCAAGGCACAAGAGCTGATCAAGGCCATGACCCCCAAACTGGAAGCCCATGCGGCCAACATAGAGGCTGCAAAAGAGCAAAAACACGAAGAGGGGCGCAATATGGAAGCCGAGTTTAAGGAAGCGGTGGGCAAACATGACTTTGAAAAAATCGGGAAGCTCAAAGAGGAAGGATATAAACCCAGTGAAGAGTTTATCAAAGGAATCGGTAAGGAACACGGTCTGGATGAAAGGCAAACCCATGAAGTCATCCAGCTGTTCGGCACCAAGCCGGAAGAACAGGGCGAACATGAAAGGCAGGCCGCACGTCTGTTGGATGCCGCACAGACCGACAACTTTCATGTCATCCAAGAGATACAGAAAGAAGGGTACCGGCTCACCCAACAAGACCTTACCCGGATGCGTGAAACGGGTGTGCAAGCCAACACGCTGATAGCCGTACAAAAGATTTTCGGGATGGAAGGCAGCACAAAGACACTGGGAGATGTCAAACTGGCCAGCACACCCAAACCCGACAACAGCAAGGAAATGGCCCGTCCGATAGCCAGCACCATCAACCGGGCTTTCAATGACTTATAACCTAAAAAATCAGGAATTATGGATTACGATGAATTAGTACAGAAAAACATTGCAGGAGAAATCTGTGACTTAGAGTTTCTACTTGCACAGGAAGAGCTTGCACAAGCCTATCAAGAAGAGATGGCTGCCAAGCAGCAAGAGATAAACAACCAAACGGCCAGAGAATGGCTGCTTGATTACGAGAACAGAAATCTATACCAATAAATCATGGATACAGCAAGTGACAAAGCATTACAGCGTTTCGCCGAACTGATGATCGAAAAGATAAAGCAGGTGGAAGACAACTGGCAGAAGCCTTGGTTCGGGATAAAGGGTGGGGGACTTCCGCAAAATATCGAGGGAAGAACCTACAACGGAGTAAATTCCTTCATGTTGTTTCTACTTTCGGAAAAAGAGCAGTACAGCCTGCCGGTCTATATGACCTTCATGCAAGCCAAAGACAGCGGCCTTAACATACTGAAAGGAGAAAAGTCATTCCCGGTCATTTACTGGAATTTCTCAGTAAGAGACAAGAACGGAAAGAAAATACCTTTCGACGTATATAAGAACCTGGATAAAAACGAGCAGCAGGAATATAAGGTCACGCCGTTTCTGAAGACATACAATGTGTTCAACGTACAGCAGACCAATCTTCAGGAAACGAAACCGGAGAAATGGGAAGCATTGAAGGAGCAATTCAAGATACCGGCCATCAAGGACGAGCAAGGGATGCTCACCGTGCCTCTGATTGATGCGATGGTACGGGAACAGCAATGGATCTGCCCCATTTATTCCAAGGAAGGAAATAGTGCTTACCATGCAAGGGGAGAAGATAACCATATCGTCGTACCCCTGAAGGGGCAGTTTAAGGACGGAGAGAATTTCTACTCCACACTACTTCATGAGATGGCGCACTCGACTGGGGAGCCTGAGCATCTGAACCGGGAAAAAGGCGTAATTTTCGGAGACAAGCAATATGCCAAAGAGGAACTGGTTGCCGAACTCACCTCCGCTACCGTCGGGCAAAGCCTGGGCATATCCACCTATATCCGGGAAGAGAATGCCATGTATCTAAAGAACTGGCTGGGAGCCTTGAAAGAAGATCCCAAATTCATCTATAACATCCTTGCCGATGTAGGCAAAGCCAGTAATATGATTCAGGAACACGCCTCACGGATGGAACAGTACCTCACACCGGAGGAACGGTTTACGCTGGCCGTCCTGCAAGACAACCGTCCGGTATTGGAGCAGATGAAGAATGAAGGTTTTATTCCTTCATCCCGACAATTGGAAAACCTCGCCGCCAACCATCCCACGGCAAGCAACCTTGAAACACTATACGGCACTTTCGGCATTTCGCTGCCTGTCATGGAAGCGGAACCGGCCATGAAAAATACGAATGAGCCACAGCTCGGATTATAAACTTTTAAAAACCATCATTATGTTTACAGGACAAATTATCGGTTATGTCGGTGCGGATGCCCGGCAGAACAAGAACGGAAAAGGATTCAACTTCCATGTATCCACCAAGTACAAGAACGTGAACAACGAGGAACAGACCCTATGGGTATGCTGCTTCGTAAATTACGAGAGTAAGGTCTTTGAGTATCTGAAAAAAGGGACACAGGTATATGTCTGCGGCGATGTGTATGCCGATGTATTCCAGAAGGATGACGGTAGCCACATCCCATCCGTCAGCCTGACCGTCTCACGCATTGAGCTACTGGGAAAGGCTGAGAAAAAAGAGAACGGTGACGGAACGGCAACCGGACAACCCCAATAATTGCAACGGCCATGGAAAGAGAAAAGAAAGACCTGTCATTCATCCTGATCCTGCTATCCACGCTCATCGGGACAGCCGTACTGTTTCAGTGGGCTGTCGTTACGGGATTATACGCTCCACTACGTAATCCGGCCATGTGGGAAAGGCTGATGGAAAAGGATGCCCTATTCCGGTTTCTCTACGTCATCCTGATCGGCGGTCTTGCTTTTCTCTTCCCGGTAGGCAAGGTGAAAGACGAAAACAAGAAATGGGTTTACACCAGTATGACATTGGTTTCGGCATCCATGCTGGTTATCGGATTCAGCCGGTTATCAGCGTGGTATAACCTATTTGTGTTTCCTACTGTGTTTGTGGCGTACACGCTGCTTGTCATCAAGACTCTGCCTTATTTCATCCGGCGCCATGCCCAATCCGATGACAGCATTTTCGGGTTAAGCCGGGAAGAATCAGCTTTCTACTTCCGCTTTGAGACCACCTCCGGGCCGTTGGTCATCCATAAGCCGCAGCAGAATGTCTATATTGACGGCGGTCCGGGAAGCGGTAAATCGGAAAGCTGGATCAAGGGAATCATCTACCAGTGCGCCGAGCGCAACTATGCCGGATTCGTGTACGACTGGGAGGGTGATCCCACCAAGGACAAGTCACCCATCCTCTCACGTATCGCCTACGGAAGCATTGAATACTTCCGGGCTAAAGGAGTGGAGACACCCCGTTTCGCCTATATCAATTTCGTGGATATGTCACGCACGGTCAGGGTAAACGTACTCTCTCCGAAATATATGTCAAAGGGCAACGAATCGCTATTCATCCGTAACATCATCATCACGCTGATGAAAAATCTGGAAGCCAGTTGGAAAGAAAAAACAGACTTTTGGGCCAACAATGCCATTAACTACGTCTATTCAATCGCCTACAAATGTTTCAAGGAGAGGGAGCTTGGCATCTGTACGTTGCCCCATGTGATAGCCCTTGCCCTTTCGGACAGCAACCTGGTATTCCATTGGCTGTCGGAAGATCCTGAAATCGCATTGAACATGTCCTCGATGCTGACTGCCTGGAAGTTGGGCGCACAACAGCAGACAGCCGGAGCCGTATCATCCGCACAGACTCCGCTGGTACTCCTGAACAACAAATACATCTTCTGGGTGTTGTCACCACTTCCCGAAGAAGAGTTCTCTTTGGATATAACCAACAAGGAACACCCAACGCTGTTATGCGTAGGCAATGCGCCCACCATCAAGGAGGCCGTATCTCCCGCCATTTCCTGCATCGGCAGCGTACTGATGTCGCAGATGAACAATCCCGGCAAAGCAACCAGCGTATTCATGGTAGATGAATTTCCGACCATCCTGTTACAAGGCATCGACACCTTCATCGGTACCGCCCGAAAACACAATGTCGCCACCATCCTTGCCGTCCAGGACTTCAACCAAGCGGTCAGGGACTATGGAGAGAAGAGTGCCAACATCCTGAAAGCCTCTTGCGGAACACAAGCCTACGGCATGACCGGAAACGAGAAGACGGCCAAGGACATTGAGAACCTGCTTGGCGAGAAAAAAGAGGCACAGGAATCCTATTCCCACCAGACAAGTGGAAGCGGCAGCGTAACGGAAAGCCTGCAAAAAGAAAAGGTCTTAAAGGCAAGGGACATTGCCGGGCAAGCAGCCGGGCACTTCATCGGCAAGATTGCCGGAGGCAAGCCGCCATTCTTCAACGTGCAGATGGATATGTGCCGTTTTGAAGAGAAGGAGATACCCCGTTTCTCCTTGCCGGTCAAACTGGGCAACGGCAAAGAAGAGATGGAACTGGAAATCCTGGAAGAGATTATCCAGCAGAATTACATTAAAATCATTGAAGATGTCAACGCTATCCTTAAAAAGATAGAGGACAAATTAAAAGAAAAGTCAGCAGTTCCGGCAGCCGGGACACATAAGACAGAACAAAAAATCATCCGATAACATTCAACAAAAGAATCCTACCATGAGAAAAATCCATTCATTATTAGTGGCAGCCTGCTTATTGGCGGCTTCATGCAACAGAGAGGAAATCCAACCGGAAACAGACAAAGCCGGTATGTATCACATCACCGTAGCCGTAACCGGCACCTCACCCAAAGGCAGTGTACATATATATAATCTTGACGGCGTGAAATTCAGGAACGAACGCACCGGCACCTCCGCATTTTCCGTAGATGAGACCTTCACCGATAAAGTGGAATACAGTACGGAAAAGCCGGTCAGCCAAATTACCGTGCAAGGCATCCTCTATTCAAAAGAGAACGCAACCATCACCCTGCAAATAAAGAAAGACGGTGAAAGCGTGTTCAACCAGAGTAAACAGTTAGAGGCCGTTCCCGGTATAGACACTACTGTTGATTTGGTTTACAGTACCATAAAATAAAAAGCAACCATATTCAAAAATCAGGTATTTTCTCTTTTACACTTGAACGGATTTTATTATCTTTGTGAAAGATAATCTTTCTCACTTATAATATAAAACTAACACAGATGAAGTTCAACCAATTTATAGACAGACAGGATTCTTTGAAGAGATTGCGCAATGCTCTTTTAAGAACAACACCCCAGTTTCTTGTCATATACGGCAGAAGACGTATCGGTAAATCCACGCTCATTAAAGAGATCATGCAAGACAAGGATGTATATTTTCTGAGTGACCAAACGAATGAGGCCAACCAACGAGCCTTGTTTGCCAAAGCTATCGCCTACAGCATACCTCGATTTGATAAGGTCGTTTATCCTGATTGGGAAACACTACTATTGGAACTAAACGACAGGCTATCTGAACGTATAACCGTTTGTCTGGACGAATTTCCTTATATGGTTAAAAGTTGTGCTTCATTACCTTCTGTTATCCAGAAGTTGCTTAATGGAAAGACGCTCAAATATGACCTGATTATTTGCGGATCATCGCAACAACTCATGCAAGGATATGTATTGGACAAAAGAGAGCCTCTATACGGATTGGCAGATGAAATTATCAAACTGCCTCCAATTCCTGTGTCCTACATCGGCCAAGCTTTAAATGTAAACACAATTGCCGCAGTAGAAGAATATTCCATCTGGGGTGGCATTCCTCGTTACTGGGAGTTACGTGCAGATTATCCAGATATGGACACTGCCATACGGGAATTGGCTTTAGATACCAAAGGCATATTGGCCGAAGAACCGCAACGACTTCTTCGGGACGATTTACGAGATACAATACAAACCTCCACCATCCTTTCCATCATCGGAAATGGGGTCAACCGCATAACTGAAATTGCATCAAGAGCGGGAAAAGAAGCAACTCAGATATCCGAGCCTCTGAGTAAACTACGAGAATTAGGTTATATAAGACGTGAGATACCTTTCGGCGAAAGTGAGAAAAAGAGTAAAAAAGGTATCTATCGCATCAATGACAATATGTTACAGTTCTATTATCGTTTCATCGCTCCACACCGTTCTATCTTGGAATTAAGGCGTATCGATACCGTCATGCACCTCATTAACGCACAATTTACCCAACATGTAGGTGACTGTTGGGAGCATCTTTGCCGACAATATATAAGTGGCAACGAGATTGACGGTATTGTCTATAATATCGCCTCCAGATGGTGGGGAAAAATATTTCCTGAAGGCAACAAAGAGGGGACAATGATAGAATTGGATGTTGTTGCAGAATCATTCGACAAGAAACATATACTCATTGGAGAATGTAAATGGACGAACAAAGAAGATGCTCAACGATTAGCCCGGACTCTATCAGAAAAAGCTGCCCATCTTCCGTTTATCAAAGACGGTCAAGAAGTACATCTCGTCCTTTTTCTAAAGCAAGAACCAGAACATCAGGAGGAAGGACAAATGAGGCTATTACGCCTGATTCTTGACAAAAACCAGGTAAAGGAGCTTCGGAGCATCTTTGACAACGACAAGCAAGGACACAAATACACCCTATGGCTGCATCGTTACTTTCATGGCGATACGACTGATGTCGAAAGCCTGAGCAACGATGAACTCCGCAACAAGGTACAGGAACTGAAGAACGTCGAACTTTCGGAAAACAAGGATTGGAACGATGATTTGAAAGTCTCGTGTGGCATCTATACCTCCACGGATGGCGGCCAGTAACCTCATAGATTTGCTCAATCACATAAATACAACAACCAATAAAATCAGGTCAATATGAATATCAAGCACTTATTTTTTTATATGCTGCTCATTGCCTTTTCCTCATGCAGCAAACCCGGCTATGAGAAAGCCATTGCAGAATGGATTCAGACAGATTCTCACGGTACCTGGACGGATTTAAAGTTCGAACTACTGGAAGTGCTGGAAACAGAAGATGTCACCGTATCGGACAGCCTGCGCTATCTGAACAACAAAAGCGCACAATTATCCGCTGTCATACAGAAAGCGGAAAGTCCCCGTGCCCTATTCAAACCGTCCTTTTCCGCCTATATGGAAGCCGAAAAAAGCCTGAAAGCAACGGATGCCATGAAAGCCAACTACCTGCACCGTGACAGTACGGAAGTTATCGGCAAGATATTAAAATGCAGGTATGCCATCATCCAGCCACACTCAGGGGTGCAGCAGAAAAAGACGGCTTCTTTCCTATTGTCCCCCGACATGGAAAAATGTATCGGAAAACTAAAGCCGGCAAGCAAATAATCCGAGCGTAACACAAATAATGAGGATTTCTTGCATCTAATTTATTTTCTATCAGCATATCCACATAGTCCAGCCACAAGTCCGCATCATGTATCACATAGTTATGCCTTAAACAGATTTTTATATATGTCCAATACTTATCCATACCGTATTTTCTCTCTAAAAATCTCAAGAACAAATTCATTTGCCCTGCCTTATATAATATCTCCATCCGATTATCAGTTAATAATGTCATAAAGAAGGAACTCGGACAAATATCATAAAAGGCACCCTTAAATCCATTCCTCGTAAGTTCGGGTATCACTTTCATTCTCGGATAGATAACCGCCGGGCAAATATCATAAATACGGTCATGATGCACATTCCGCTTACGCAATTCCAAAGAACTTCCATATATCCATGCATCATAATAAAATATAGACATGCCTCGCAGCAAAGACAGCGTTTCTGTCTTGCCCTCTTTATTCATCCAACACTGTACCGCCTCAATTATAAAGTAATTAGCCGGAGAGCCTTTTTTCAGCCGACAGTCCACCATAACAATACTTCGGTAATTTTTTAGTGAAGTATTGACATAACTGTTATATGATGATTAAATTATCTCAATATTTTACGCGGATTGGTCCGGCAACAGAGTTGAATAAAAGGTCGCCGTTAGCAAGATACTGAATGATGGCGTAGGCACCATTGGCTCGGTTGTTCTTGCCCAATATGCTGCGGTGACGTGTGGCACCACTCTTCCAGTCAAGTCCTGTAACTTCCCAGCCCGAAGCATCGTTCCAGCCACATACAAATACCATCTCTGACTTGATACTTACGGCAGGAATCATACTTACAGAACTTACATCGCTGCGCGTCCACTTACTCTCCCACTTTTTCTCCTTTGTATTCCAACGTACACACTCGGCACCTTGAGGGCCTTTGACAATAGGACCAATAGCGATTACACCAATAATCTTGTCGTTTATTTCCTGATTGGTAACATTAATATTGTTTACAACAAAGGCGTCATAGCCGCCTACTACAACAGACTGCTCAGACTGTATCCACTCTGTTGATGTTCCAAGACCACATGTAACCTCGTGCACTCCGGCTATACGCTTGTCGTATCCTACCACTTGCTGTGCGTCTGAGGGGATTTCGTCACGCCAGAAAGCTACCAGTTTCATACGCTTAGAGCCATCGGTAATAACTACCAGCTTGTCCTTGTCTTGGCCAAAGCCCATAAGTGTAGGCGTTGAACCAGTGCCATGTCCGAGTTTGATACATGGTGCTTGCGGACCACCGTCGTAATAGGCTTGCCATGCACCATCAGCCTGGGAGGTGGAGATTTTGCCGTCCTTGCAGATGAGTTTCTGCATAAGGCCTTTTCCGCCTGGTGTGCGGCTGTTACTTGCTACGTAAACACCGCCATTCTCGTCGATGCAGATAGAGTTGGTGAGAATCTGGTCTGATGGAAGAGGGTATGAATCTTCGATTGTAGTAAGAGCACGATTCAGCACAAGAAGTCCGTTCTGAGCAGCCACAACAAGGTGTCCGTCATAGGTCATAGTAGCGCCTACGAGTGTAAAAGAGCCGAAGGTAAAATTCGTAAGTCTTATCTGATGATCCAACATGATACCATCCTTGGGATTATTAGGATTGGCAAGGCGATAGCGTGCCATTACCTGACCTGCATTGGTGTAAGCATAGTTATCCTTGTCGCACAAGACATAATTACCGTTGGCCATAGACATTTGTGGCGCCGGACCCAATATATCGGTAACCGTCTTGGAAAGTTCGTCGTAAGTAGCATGATCGGCAATTATACGTGTCAGTTGCTCCTGGGTCTTCATTGTAATCCCTGGCAAGCCAGCCTCGGCAACCCTTTCAAGTTTGCCGTCGCTTATGTCAAGATACGACACGCGGTCGCTACTCATACCCCACATATAATTGGGCGAAGTCGAAGCAAGAGTCATCAAATTAACAGGACCGCTCCATGTCATCTGACACTTGGAAAGATCGATATTGAAAGTTCCATCCTTGACAGCAGACGAGAAAGCATCAGTCTGAGCCGAATTGAAGTGCGTAATACTATACTCTTCCTGTGCAAGCCAAGGGTTAGGTTTGGGTTTTGCAACTTGTGCCAAAGGCACTTCGGTAGTGCTGTCGCCATCGCCACCAGCATCAGGAGAAATAGAATCTTCGGAACACGAAGCTAAAGACATAGCCCCTATGACACACACCATTAAATAAAGATAGGTTTTTTGCATAGTGAATTGTTTTTGAGAATTTATGTTTGAATTGTTTGAATTTCCTCATGCAAAGATACAGGAGCATCAACCATCAAAAACCTCAAAGACATCACTTATGTGTCACTCTTATAGAAAGGATACGTCACAGTAAGAAAGGTTACACTTTGCCTTATTATGTAACCTTCGTACAAAAGTTACACCTTACATTCAGTAGCAAACGCACACATAACCAGCATATTACCGTTGACGGCGCCACTCGGCGGGAGTCAAGCCCGTCCTTTCCTTGAACAGACGCTGAAAATACACACGCGACGAGAAACCGCACTCCATAGAAACAACCTCGTTACTATATTCGGGGTGTGCAGCCATGAGTGCCTTTGCCTCCTCCACGCGAATACCCGAAAGCCATGTACGGAAATTCTTACCATATATGGAAGTCAGATACGAAGCAACGTCGGTACGATTAACCATTATGCGACGAGCAAACGAGGATAATGTCAAGTCGCTATCTCTAAAACCGCCCTCGCTTCGCCATTTGCTTACCGCCATATCTATTTCGGCAATACGCTCAGGCCCAATCTCCCTAAAGACTTTAGCAGCGGCTATCTCGTCGTTAGTCTCGGTAACAATCTCAGTTACTCCCTCGGACATACTAAATCCAAGCGCCGTAAAACTAACAATAAACAGCGAAAGCGAAATCAATCCCAAAGGTCCAAAGACAAAGAGCAGCGGCCGCGACAATATATAAAGAGGCGAAATTACAGCAAAAGCACACACCACAAAAAGCCCAAAGCGCATAGTGCGCAGGTAGGCATCTGCAGGATTACCATGTTCACTGTCGAGCCGACGTTGAACATTACCAAGTTCCCTCAGCGGTGCCCATGTATAATACAATAGAGTAAAGAAATGAATAGTATCAGCAACATATAGCATAGGACCAATATGCAGACTGCCATTTGAAATAACACCTGCGACTATGCACAATACCATAAGAGCATATCCAACAACGCCATAGCGCATAAAACTCCAACGTCTATGCCTAGCGCGCAGAATATTAAGCTGCGACCATGACAACAAAATAGCCGAAGGCGAATAAAACAGCAGATTAAACAGAACACCCACATCGTTCCCCTGTTGTCGCCAACCCAACCGCATCTGACACATGTAGTGTACAACAAACAATAGTAATGCCACAACAATCATCCAACGCGACTGCTCAAACTGTCTGTTACGGCAAGTTACATAGTAGCGCGACACAAACACAAAAAATGCAAGCATGGCCATCACAATCATGCAAGTATATTGAAGAGCAATAAGGTCTAAGCAAGTATCCAAGATTGTATGTATATTAAATAATTTAACGTGAGTTCGACGAAATATAAGTGCCTGAAAAATGGTGATTAGCGAAAAATTGTTGTAATCTTAGAGTGTTAAATATCAAAAGTTTACAGACAATAATTGCTATGATTACCGAGGACAAAGTTACTGAGATTTTCTGTATTACGGATGACTTCTGCAAAGTTTTTGATGTTGTTTCTCGGTCAATAGTTCGTTAAAATTTGAGTATATGGCTACGCAGCCTTAGGCTGCCATCCAATGAGTTCTTTGACAATCTTACTAATTAAAGTTCGGTTCGGTTGGCATCGGGACATGTCGAAAATTAATTTCGTATAGTTCGCATTGAACATCAACGACTTAATTTTTGCCATGGAATTGTCCATACCATTGTCTTTCATGAAGACCTTGGCGGCATTCAGTGAGGCGAACGATGCGTTGAACGCAAAGTCCAACTGTCTCTTGTGTCTTGCCTGACAATCCATAAGTCCCGTAAACTGCTTACTGTCGCGATAGCAGAACTCTATCTGGAAACGAGTGCGGTAAGTCTTCAATACTTCCTCACCCGTCATTGAGAGTTTTATCGAAAAGAACAACTTGCACTTTCCGCCGGGCATTCGCCAGATGACAAGTCGCACCCTCCTTTTCAGAGCCTTGGCATAAGCCTCGAGGGTGTACGCCTTTCCGTCCAGTCCGTCAATGTGCAGTTCTTCCATGCATGAGAGGTTGAGGTTTGCCAAGTCAATCTTGTCTCCCTTAACCCTTGGTCGTCCACGCTTCTTTTCCTTCTTGGGAATGTAATGCAGACAAGCGTTGTCACGGAAGCGGCTGACTATATAGAAGCCAAGCTCCGACATGCCCTTCTCGAACGTGGATGTGGAGAAAAAAGCGTCAGCCACTACTATATCAGTGATACTCAGCAGTTTCTTTGAATACCGCTTCATAACACTGATGTAATATTCGACGAGTGTCTTGTTCCTCATCTTCAGCGCGGAGTTTCCTATTGTCTGATGGGCACGCAGCATCATGCACTTGTTGTTGACAACATCCAGTAAACCGATGCCCATGATTTCAAGTCCGTGCATAGCGGATATCGACTCGATCGCTTCATTCTTGCGGCAGGCGGAACAAAAGGTGAAAATCCTGGATTATACGGAGGCCAGTGAGTTTTATTTGAAAGCCTTGTTGCTGAATCCGAATGATAAGGCGGTACAGGCTCGCAGATTAGATGTGGAGAATATGTATACCATGGACTGTAATCGTTATTCGGGGATTGCCGAGTCTTATTTTAATGACGGTGATTACGAGAAAGCGGTAGAGCTGTACGAGAAGGTTGTTGAAATGAACTGTTTCAACTCGGAGCTTGCCGCTCGCCGGATCGGGGTACTTCAGGCGAAAATAAGTTCCCGCCAACAAAGGGCTTCTGTATGGACGTTTGAGTATGGTTTTAAGCAAGCCCTATCGGTATTTCTTTCGGTAGATATAAGAATAAGCGAACGAGCGGGTATTGGAGCTTATCGTTCCATCCGGATGTCTTCAAGGCGATACAGAAAGATTATGAGGTGGCTAATTTTGAGATAGGTACTTCGGTCGGCTTTACGATAAAACCGGTACAGGCGGCTCCGATTTGGTTACTTTTCGGTCCCGGTATTGTCATGAACGGCGAATTCGTAGACGAAGAGGCTGAGGATTATTATCCGGATTACTCCGGTGATGCTTCGGTGGATCCTGTAGAGAGGGAGAAAGTATTTGATACCTATACCTCTTTATCCGGGGAGGTTGGTGTGTTAGGAAAGATTTGGCAAAGGCTGGCCTTGAAATACACCTTCCAATATCGTTTCCCCTTGAGCGGAGATTATAAGGATAAGATTACGAAGACAAAGCATGCGATCGGTATCGGAATCTGTTTCTGATATCCTTGCGTAAGGATAAGGAGGTTTTATGAAGGTATATGTTTTGTTTGTATTAGGAGGCTTGCTGTGTTGTCTCTCGGCCTGGGGACAGCGTTCGATGGCCTATCGAGAGATCCCGTCGGGGATAAGCGTGTTTTCAGGTAAGGACAACGAGGCTGGGATGGTCTTTTTTTGCCCGAGTGAGATCTCGTTGAGCTTCCAATCGAGTCTACGAGAGACGGTGGACGTGTATCTTACGGAGAAAAAGGGGGATAATACGGTTTACTATATCCGATTTAAGGTAGGGCGTAAGTATAGGGGGCGCAAGCTTTCTGTACTTGCTCCCGGTTATAACTCACTTACCTTTGAGGTGGAAATGGCTCCGAAAGAATTGAGACAATATTCTTTATTTGATCCAAACGAGGCTTTCGTCAATGGTTGTTACGCCGAATTTCGTAAACGCGGCCGGAATTTCTTCCAACAGGGTATGTATCAAGAGGCCCGAGAACAATATATGACGGCCTTGGAATGCTCGGACCGGCCGGTGGATACGGATTTGAAAGAACGGATTGCGGATATAGACGCGATTACCTCCTATTTGGAGCGAGCGGAATCTGCCGTGAAATGCTCAGACTATAATACGGCACGGACACACTTGATGAAGGCATTGATGTTGAATCCGAATGACCAAGCGATACAGGTGCGAAAACGGGATGTGGAGCAATTATATCTATCGGATTGTAGCCTGTGTGCAGAACAGGCAGAAGCTTATTATAAAAACGGGGAACGGGAAAAGGCCATGGAATTATTTGATAGGATGGTAGCGCAGAATTGCCTTGATTCGGAGAACGTAAGCAAACGGACGCAGCGGATTTTTAACCGTTTATCCTTACGTAAGCAAAAAGGACGTGTTATTGTTTATGAGTATGGTTTTAAGCAAGCTCCTATCGGTATTTCTTCCGGGACTTATTTGAACCGGGGAGTTGGTATGTATTCCAGTGTTTTTTTACATCCAACCGTATTTAAAATAGAAGCTGAGAATAATGAAGACAAGGTTGATATGTGTGAATGGGGAATGACTATGGGGGGGGACTTTTCGGGTGGCAAGAGCCTCTGCGAAGTTACCTGTCTGGTTTTTCGTGGGAGCAGGTATGGTACAACACAAAGAGGTGTTGCGGATTGAAGAAAGTGGTTTATCTTATGTCTCGATACCCTGTGAGACCGGACTTTTGGTGAAATTATTAAAGGATCGGTTGGCTTTGCGATATACTATTCAATATCGTTTCTTGCTAAAGACAGAAAACGCGACTACTTATAATGCTTCGGATCGGGTGGCAAAGACCAAACATTCAATTGGTATAGGTATCTGCTTCTAATTGAAAGTGATTATTATGAGAGGACGTTCTAAATGGTATATCGGGGGAGCTTGTTTTTTACTTTCTCTCTTTTTTATATTTCCTGTATTGGCTTATTGGGTGATAAGCAGTTTTGTGTTGCCCCCGACTCGCTTGAAATCCTTGTTGATTACAGAAATGGCCAAATATGTGAAAGGCGAATTCGATTGCCATTCTGTGGAACTTACTTACTGGGAAACTTGGCCTTTGGCCGGAATTGCCATTATAGGGGGAAGCTATTCCGCCCCGGCTGATACGCTTTTCCCGGAGAAACCGAAACTGAAGGTCGAGTTTGATAAGTTGCTGGTTCGCGTGAACGCGATGGATTATTGGCAGAAAGGTTTGATAACGCTCAAAGAGCTTTCGCTTGAGTGTCCGGATCTTTATGTGCGGCTTGGTGATAATCAGCCATTTGATCTCCTGTACGAGGACCGGATACCTCAAAAAAGTCCGGTAGGCTCTCTCTTTGAGGATTTACGCATGGAGATCCGGCAATTAGCCTTGGAGGATGGACATTGGGTTGTGGAGAATATCGAACAAAAGACACGTTTAGATTGTATCGGAATGCGATTGGCACTAAGTGGAATGCTCATTTCGGATAATGGGCGCCTCGCCCTCTCTTGTGCATGCGATTCCTCCCGTTTGCAAACGGGTGGTAATTTGTTGCGGAATGATTCCCCGGTCTCGTTGGAATGTCTTTTCCATGCTGATTGGCAGAAGAGGCTTGTCCGGGTGGAATCGGCTAAACTTCTTATTCGGAACCTTCCATTTGAGTTGAGTGGTTCTTTCCGGCAAGAGTCATCCAAACGTTTATGGATGGATGCTTCCTTGAACTTATCCGCCTCCGATTTGGAGGAGCTGCTGACGTACGTTCCAGAGCCCTATGCCTCTAAATTCCAATCCTATACATTGAAAGGAAATACCGCTCTGGCAACAACCTTTAAAGGGTATTTAGATGAGCGCTCGTTTCCGGATGTTCATCTATCAGGCTCATTGACAGATGGCTCTATTGTAAAAAAGAAAGAACCGCACGGGCTGGATTCGGTCGCTTTGGATTTTTCGTTTTCATATCCATCTTTACATCCGGAAGATGCGACCATGGAAATCAAGGACTTGAATGTTTCCGGCTTGAATTGCCTAGTCAAGGGGAAAGCGTTGGTCAAAAATTTGTTTCAGAATCCTTTTTGTGACTTGAGTATACAGAGCGATTTGGATTTTACCCGGTTGGGCGAAGAATTCTTTAGCCCGGATACGATCCAATTGTTCGGTCGCCTTCGATCCGATTTATCTTTGGTGTTTACCGGCAAAGATTTGCAGAAAGGACGGTACGAACGTATTTGGGGGGAGGGCTTGTTGGATATCGATCGGATTCATGTGCGGAGTGATGTGTATGGATTGTCTTTCTTTGCCGAAAACACGTATGGGGAAATTGGTTATCGGCCGAATAAAAGTCGTTTTATCCGGCAAAGAGAGGTTCTTGGGCTTTCCTTGCGGATAGACACGATGAATATGCGGCTGGGGACGACTCAAGTGGCACTCTCGGATCTAGATTTAGCTTCTAACACGGGGCTTCAGCAAGACACAAACGCGATTACTCCGGTTACTACACATTTGAGAGTGGGGCGTTTGCAATCGAATCAATCCGGTCAAGTCGCTTTTCTATCCGGAAAAACCGAATTGCATTTGGGGGTTAAGCCCGCGGAACAGGATAAGGGGAAGATCGCCTTGGCTTTTGCGTTTACTTCCGACTCTTTGGAATACTTGAATCTCCCGAGTCAACAGGCGATGAAAGTTTTGAGAAGCCGTGTTGTTTCTGAACTTTATCCTGACAAGGAAACGAGATGGGCACATTTGGCAAATCTGGATGAGTTGTTTAGTAATTGCGAGGTCAAAGGAATCCTGACTTTTGAGCAGCTACGTTCTTTCTCCCGACAGTTTCCTGTACAGGTGAATATGAAGAATACTCAATTGGGGTTTAAAAACAATCGGTTGATATTGAATAATGCGGAGATACAAGCCGGTAAATCGGATGCGGTGCTGAATGGAGAGATCGTGACTTATCCGCGGGACGGCATGAAAAAGCGGCTGATCGAGGCGGATCTCTCGTTGCGTTCGGATCAACTGGATTGGAATGAGTTGAGGCAAGCCTTGATGCGGGGAAAAGGGCTTGAAGGAGATCGGCGTACGAAACAGGAGGATCCGATCAGCTTGCTGAACGTGGGAGACTTGGATGAGGCGATCCGGAAGATGGAAGAAAATCAAGATTCTTGGACGAATTTGTCGAACCAATTGCTGGATATTCCGGAGAACTGGATGTTATCCCTTTCTTTAAATGCCCATAGAATGATTTTTTCTGATTTTGATATGAACGAGGTGAGCGGGAAGGTCTCCTTAAAGGAACGAAGCGCATATTGTGATTTTTCAGTGCGAACGAATATGGGAAATACTTACTTGCAACTTTTGTATAAGAACCAAAGTACGAAGCGATCCGATGTCTATTTGAATTGGAATTTAAGCCAGATACAAGTGGGTAAACTGCGTAAAGTATTTCCTGCGATGGGGACTTTGTTTCCGATGTTGAATTCCATTGATGGAGTCTTGGATTGTGATTTGGCTGCCTATTGCCCGATCGATTCCACGTTGAACGTAGACCTGAGCGCATTGTCGGCCGTTTGCTCGTTGGACGGTAAGAATATGGTATTGTTTACGAATGAAACCTTTCATCAGATAGCAAGTAAACTTCGTTTTAAAGATCGGGAGCGCAATATGATCGATCATATATCCGCTGATTTCGTGGCGAAAAATCACCAAATTGAGATCCTGCCTTTTCGATTGGATATGGATCGATATAGTTTTATCGTAGGTGGACAACATAGCATGGATATGAGTTTTAATTACCATATTGATGTTTTGAAGTCGCCTATTCCGTTCAATTTCGGACTGGATGTAAATGGCAAGGTCGGTGATTTCAAATATAATCTGGGAAAGACCCGTTATACGATTTTGTTCAATCGCCCTATTCAGCATGAGGAATATCGTATGTCGAAACAGAGAAGACTGGATGAGGAAAAGGTCGAGATCTTAAGAGAATTCCGAAATGTTATCCCTTAATTTTTAGTTATCCTTGACGAAGCACGGCTTTCCCTTGATGAACCTCCTCTTTTCAAATACGATTCCTCATAAAAAACAACTGTATTAAAAAATCAGGTGTTTTCTCTTTCATGTTTGAGTAAACTTTATTATCTTTATGAAAGATAATCTTTCTCATTTATAATCTAAAATCACATAGATGAGAATTCAACGAACATCAGTAAATATTATGAAAGTCGATTTCAACCAGATAAAAACAACCATTTCTCTACCCGATTTCCTGTTGGAACTGGGATGGAAAATCGTGGAAGGCTCTTCCAACGCCTGTCCTAAGATGAGCAACGGAACGCACACCATTGTCATCAAGCGGAACTCACAGAACCAATATACTTATTGGGATGTGCATAGTGACAACGTGCGTGGACGTAGCATCATGGATCTGATGCAAGAGCACTTGCTTGAAGCAACCGGAAAAATGCCGACCTTGCGCGAGGTGGGGGAGATCCTTCAGAACTACATCAACACCAACCGTATCACGACACCCGAAAAAAGCCGGTATGATGTAGGCAACACAAGCCTGAGACCGGACGAGCTTCAATTCTACTTGCGTCAGCTACAACCCTACAAGGGCAACTACCTCCGGAAAAGAGGTATCTCAAAAGAGAGTGTTGAAAGCCCGGTGTTCAATAACACGTTTTTTATTCGTGAGGTAAAAAACCTAGGAAGCGTCTATCGGAATGTATGTGTGAAGATGTACAGTGAAAAAGGCGTGGAAGCCATTTCACAACGGAATGAAGCCTTTAAGGGAGTCATCGGCGGCAAGTTCGACTGTTTGGCAACCAGCAACCACGATAAAAGCCGCCCGATAGACATTCTCTACCTCGGGGAGTCGTTTATAGACTGCATCTCCCACTATCAATTACTCCATTCCGGAAGTAACCTCAATCTTGTATATGTATCTACGGAGGGATACATTCACGGAAGGACAGATGAAGCTGTTACGCTTAATCCTTGACAAGAATCAGGTGAAAGAGCTTCGAAGCATCTTTGACAACGACAAACAAGGGTACAAATACACCTTATGGCTGCATCGTCACTTCTATGGCGACACTACTGACATCGAGAGCCTGAGCGAAAATGAACTCCGCGACAAGGTGCATGAATTAAAAAACGTCGAACTTTCGGAAAATAAGGATTGGAACGATGATTTGAAAGCCTCATGCACGACCTCTAGTCCCGCGGAGGGCGGTCAATAACTTCATAATACTATTTTTAGTATATACTAAAAAACGTCCGAAATATTATTTAACGTGAGTTCGAAATAAGAATAAATATATTTCACTAATAATTAAGGAGATAGCGATAAAAGTATTAAATTTATAGTGCTGAATTATAACATTTAAACGATTACCACTATGTTTCCAGAGTCTAAAGTTACAGAGATTTATTGTATGGCCGATGATTTTTGCAAGGGAATTTGCGTTGCAACAGGAAAAATATATGATTGAGGATAAGAAGACCAGGCATCGTAACAAACCCAACCGTATGAGTGACGCTGAGATTATGGTTATTCTAATCCTGTTTCACTCCAGTGGTTTCCGTTGTTTCAAGCATTACTACAAGGAGTATGTCTGTAAACATCTGAAACACCTTTTTCCGCGTCAGGTTTCTTATAACCGTTTTGTAGAACTGGAGAAGGAAGTATTGCTTCCACTGACCATTTTCATCAAGAAAGTCCTGCTGGGAACCTGTACCGGCATCAGTTTCGTCGACTCCACTCCCTTGCGTATATGCCGCAACCAAAGAATCCTAATTCATAAGACATTTAAAGGGCTTGCCGAGCGTGGAAAATGTTCTATGGGATGGTTCTTCGGATTCAAGCCACATCTGATAGTCAATGACAAAGGAGAGATCCTCAATTTCATGTTCACGCCTGAGAACGTGGATGACCGAGAACCGTTGAAACAGGGTAAGTTTTTGGAAAACATCAAAGGAAAACTATGTGCAGACAAAGGATATATAGGTCAGGCTCTGTTTGAGAACCTTTTCCTTAATGGCATACAGCTTGTCACTAAAGTTTAAAATAATATGAGGAACTCACTGATGGGTGTCGCTGACAAGATTTTGCTCAGAAAAAGAGCATTGATTGAAACAGTCAATGATGAACTGAAGAACATAGCACAGATAGAACACTCCAGACATCGTTCATTCAATAACTTTATAGCCAACTCTTTGTCGGCTATAGCAGCATACTGCTTTTTTGAAAAGAAGCCCGCCATTAATGTAAACTTTGTCAATGACGGACAACTGGCTATGTTCTAATTTTATTTCGAACTCACGTTAATTATTATGCGTTTATGAAATATATCTTCAAGATGTGTCCTAATCTATTGTATTTTATCTGATGGAGCAGAATAGTTCTTCCACGGAGCAGATGATAATATGTATAGATCAAAATACTTCTGTAGCTTATGCATTGCCTCAATTGCTCCAGGCATAGGTTTCCTATTGGCAAACAAACTCGGAATTTCATCCAATCGTCCGTCATACTCTTTAAGTGTATCTTCATCCTGTAGGTCTATTCTTTCATACTACATACCTATCTCTGCTTGTTAGAGTTTTTATACTTCAATGGCTGAAGGAAACCTTCCATACTACCATATATCAATTGCTTTTCCACGAGATATTTTCCATCTCGTTAATAATCTTCTTGACATATAGATCATTTATTTCATCGTTTACACGTCGTAACCATCCGTCAGGAGCACGTAACCAGCGATGCGGATGATCGCTTGACGGAAGCAGTTAAAAAAGCCGTAGAGAGATTAGGCATCCGTCTGTTAGGCCATGTGAGCGTAGCAGGTGATAGCTATTATGGCAATGCGGACGAAGAAAAATTATAGAAGATGTAAAGGGGGACGGGAGAAATCCCGCCTGCCTGGGCTTCGGGATTCTTTTCAGGCTATCGGATACGACATCGTAAAATTATAGATCTTTAGGTCGTTAGCTCCTACTAAGCCTACGCCCTCTTGGATAAAGAAACGCTTGAATTGCTTGATATTCGGGTACCCCACCAGGTGGTAATGGTTCATAGATCATCTTATTTTTAAAGGCATTTACTGAATATCCCTGTGTAAGGGTAGATCCAATTTAAGTCAATAGCCCTATCAATAACGGCATGTAGTCTTTCAATTTGATTCGTAATATTTTTAATGCTTGTTGAATCCTGTAATCTACAGTTTTAGAGGATATGTTTAGATGCGAGGCGATCTCTTTATAAGTCATATCTTGGAAGCGATTCATTTCAAAGGCTTGTCTGTAATTTTCGGGTAAATCCATGATGGATTTTTCTATTTTATGAATCAGTTCCTCTTCGATGTAGAAGTTTGGATCGTCGTAGGGGGTATTAGCATGATTATATAATATTGTTAGGATTTTATTTTTCAGTTCATCCTTAATTCCGCAACACTATTATAAAATATTTTTTTTAAGTACCTGAGCAACAAAAAGTTGCTCAGGATTTTGCCATGTCAGAGGATTCACTTAACTTAGTGTTGCAAAAAAATAATCAAACAAAACCTCATCAGGCATGGCAAAAATACAAATAAAATCCGAGAAGCTCACTCCTTTTGGAGGAATATTTTCAATCATGGAGCAATTTGACTCCACATTGTCATCTGTAATCGACTCGACACTCGGTCTAAGGTGTAGCTCGTTCGGTTATCAGTACAGTGAAATCGTCCGTTCCCTCATGAGTATCTACTTCTGTGGTGGCTCATGCATTGAGGATGTCACTACTCATTTGATGAACCATCTCTCGCTCCATCCGACACTTCGTACTTGTAGTTCTGATACTATCCTCAGAGCGATAAAGGAACTGACGCAAGGAAACATCTCATACACATCAGATACGGGTAAGAACTACGATTTCAACACGGCTGACACACTCAATACCTTACTGCTCAATTGTATGTTTGCATCCGGCCAACTGAAAGAGGGCGAGATGTATGATGTTGATTTCGACCATCAGTTCATAGAGACTGAGAAGTATGATGCAAAGCCTACATACAAGAAGTTCCTTGGTTATCGCCCTGGCGTGGCGGTTATTGACGACTTGATTGTTGGCATTGAGAATAGCGATGGTAACACCAACGTTCGTTTTCATCAGAAGGACACGCTGAAGAGATTCTTTGAGAGATTTGAGCAGAACGGACTTACAATCAATCGTTTCAGAGCTGATTGTGGATCATGTTCCGAGGAAATCGTGGAGGAAATAGAGAAACACAGCAAATCCTTCTATATCCGCGCAAACCGCTGCAGTTCGCTCTACAATGACATCTTTGCTCTTAGAGGCTGGAAGACTGAGGAAATCAATGGCATTGAGTTCGAATTGAACTCTATTCTTGTTGAGAAGTGGAAGGGTAAAGCATACCGACTTGTGATTCAAAGACAGAAACGGATGGACGGTGTGCTGGATCTTTGGGAAGGAGAATACACATACCGTTGTATCCTGACTAACGACTATGAATCTTCCACAAGAGAAATTGTCGAGTTCTATAACCTTCGTGGAGGAAAGGAACGTATCTTCGATGATATGAACAATGGTTTCGGGTGGGACAGATTGCCCAAATCCTTCATGGCAGAGAACACTGTGTTCCTTCTTCTTACGGCACTTATCCGTAATTTCTACAAGGCCATTATCCACAGACTTGACGTAAAGAGGTTCGGACTCAATGCAACAAGTCGCATAAAAGCGTTTGTCTTCAGGTTTGTCTCTGTACCAGCCAAGTGGATCAGAACATCAAGGCGGTATGTGCTGAATATCTATACCTGTAATAATGCTTACGCAGATATTTTTCAGACTGATTTTGGATAACGCCTACAACTTATGGGTATGATACTGCGTATTGCCTCAAGTCGCATAGTGGGGCAAGGGGATATTGTGGGCAGAAGTGGGTATTTCAGCCTCAATTTATCTGCTAATTCAGTGATGAGAGGACGTTTAGACGCAAGAAGGACGCTGAAGAGCTTAGTTGCGGATTTGAGGTTCATCCCTGTTTTTTTGCCTCAAGCAGTTGTTTCGAACAGCTCGGAACAGATAGGGTATGGGAGAGGATTCTATTTTGATCACTTCTCTATTCTCCCATAACCATATCATGATTTCTTGAACAATTTCTTCACTGTTATTAAAATTTACATATTGGCATGCGTAGGAACAGAGTCTGGGATAATATTTGAGGAAGAGGAGATCAAAGGCCTTCTTGTCACCTTTTTGGATGGAAGTGAAAAGTTGGATGTCTTCATTTAACGTACTTTTTAACTTTTTCATTATAGTATTTCCTAAACTAACGTAAGTTCGATATAAGAATAGATATAATCTATTGTTAAATAGGAATATAGCGATAAAAGTATTAAATTTATAGTACTGAATATAACATTTAAAAGATTACCACTATCTTCTCAAAGTCTAAAATTACAGAGATTTATTGTATGGTCAATGTTTTTTGCGAGGAATTTGCATTACAACAGGAAAAATATATGATTGAAGACAAGAAGAGTGGGCATCGTAACAAACCTAACCATATGAGCGACGCTGAGATTATGGTCATTCTTATCCTGTTTCATTCCGGTGGTTTCCGCTGCTTCAAGCATTATCACAAGGAATATGTCCGTAAATATCTGAAATACCTGTTTTCATACAAGGTGTCTTATAACCGTTTCGTGGAACTGGAGAAGGAAGCACGGATTCCCCTCTGAGCATTTTCATCAAGAAGGTACCGTTGAGAACCTGTACATGTATTAGTCTCGTCGACTCTATCCCCCTTAGGTGTATGTCGTAATCAGAGGATTCTGATTCATAAGACATTTGAGAGGATTGCAGTGCGTGGAAAATCTCCTATGGGATGGTTCTTCTGATTTAAGTTACATTTAATAACCAATGACAAAAGTGAAATTGTTAATTTCATGTTTACACATGGAAATATAGATGACCGTGAGCCATTGAAACAATGATAAGTTCCTATAGAACATCAAAGGGAAACTATGTGCGGACAAGGGATATATCGGTCAGGCTCTGCTCGAGAGTCTCTTTCTTAACGGTAGACCGCTTGTCACTAAAGTTAAAAACAGCGTGAGAAACTCCCTGATAAGTATTGCTGACAAGATTCAGCCCAGAAAAAGAACCTTGATTGAAACGGCCAATGATGAATTGAAGGACATTGCACAGATTGAACATTTTTCAGACATCGTTTTTTAATTCATTGTCAGCTATCGCAGCATACTGCTTTTTGAACAAGAAACCCGCCTAAAGTTCATCGACGACGGGCGACTTGCTATTTTCTGATTTTACATCGAACTCACGTTATATAACGATTATAAATCGTATGAAAAAATATTTACATTTTTTCTTCTTTTTGTTTAGGAGATATCTTGGCTTATGTCTCTTATGTATAAAAAGAGTTATGGAAAGTCGTTTTTACCCCAAAATAAATGAATCTGTTCTCTTGCGTTACTTTACAAAACAGTTAACGGATAGAGAGGCTGAGTGTGTGGAAGAGTGGATACAAGCATCGGAGAAAAATAGACAAATTGCTCGTGATGTGCATTATATTCTATTCGCTACAACTACATGGTCTAATTTAAGAAAAACATCATCGGAGAAAGCTTTACGACGGGTCAAAAGGAAAATGCTTCGTAAGCGATCTTGGTTATTTGTTAAAACAAGGTTTCAACAAACCGCAGCTATTCTTTTGATCATTTTATTATCCAGCGTGAGTATCTATCTGTTGAAAAAGGACTCAAGGCAACTAGAGTGGATCGAGGTACGAATGAATTCAGGAATGACAGGTACGATCATGCTGCCAGATGGATCTAAGGTTTGGCTGAACTCAAATACACATATCAAGTATCCCTCTGAATTTGCTCATGATCGACGGGAGGTAGAGTTGAATGGAGAAGCCTATTTTTCGGTGGAGAGAGACCCGAATCGTAAATTTATAGTTCATTCAGTTGAGGATCAAGTTACGATAGAGGTACTTGGTACGGATTTTAATGTCGATGCGTATAAGGATAATGGATTTGTCTCGGCCACATTGATCTCAGGATCGATCCGGTTGTCATACGTAAATGCGGAGAAGGAGAAGCGTTGTTTATTGATGCGACCAGAAGATAAGGTGATATACGATCGAGTCCAAAAAAGTGTAGATATGTGCAAAACGGATGTGGAAAGGGACATTTCTTGGAGAGATGGTACGATCCTCTTGAGAGACACTCCATTAGATGAGGTCTTATGGACATTGAGCAAATGTTTCAATGTTGAATTTGAGGTGAGAGGCGATCATTTACGATCCTGTTCTTTTACTGGGGTATTTAAGAATATGAGATTGGATCGGATTTTAGAGCATTTTAAAATAGCCTCTCATATAAACTATTCCATAGAGCAAGAGGTTGGAGGAAATGGTGAGGTATTGAAAAAGAGAGTGATACTTTATTAATTGTTTAATCTTTAAATTCTAAAAATATGAATGAAACATATTCTTGACTTAGACAGAAACTTGGTTGTATCCAGACCTGGAGAATCATTATCATGACGTTTTAATCTTAAAAAAAATTTAAATCTATGGGAAACATCTATAACAGTTGTTGGTTGCCATTAAGGATGAAGTTAGCTGGCATGTTGTTAATGGGATCAATCAGTATGGGGTATGGTATTACTGAGCGTAGGCAGTCTGCCTCTTTATTTATTGAAGTTAATAATGAATCGGTTCAGAATGTATTAAAGGAGATCGAAAGTCAATCCGAGTACAGCTTTTTTTATGATAATCAAAAAATAAACACCAGTAGGAAGGTCTCTATTAGAAGCGATGGCGAAGATGTGTTTTCGATACTTGAAGAGTTGTTTGAGGATACCAACGTTACGTATAAAGTTTTGGACAATAGTATTATATTGTCGGTGACGGATTCGAATCCTGCAAAAGGAATAAAAGAGAAGCTGCAATCATATAGAAAAGTCACAGGTGTCATTACGGATCCGCAAGGGGAACCAATTATTGGAGCTAATGTCGTAGTGAAGGGTACTACGCTAGGTACGATTACCGGACTGGATGGTGATTTTAGCTTGGAGGTACCGGATAGGGCGGTTTTATTGATTTCCTTTATAGGTTATGTACAAAAAGAGGTTACGATAAATAAATCCTCAGTGTATAGAGTTAAACTACAGGAAGATACTCAGAAATTAGACGAGGTAATCGTTACGGCGTTAGGTATCAAGAGAGAGGAAAAGGCATTAGGTTATTCTGTGCAAAAGGTCGGTAGTGAGGAACTTACGGCTGTTAAGGGTACGGATGTGGCTACAAGCTTAACGGGAAAGATAGCGGGTTTGTCTATCAATAATAGCTCCGAGATCTCAGAGGCTCCGGAATTGCAATTAAGGGGTGAGAATCCATTGATAGTAGTGGATGGTGTGGCTTATGGCAATTTTACATTGAGTGATATCAGTGCGGATGATATCGAAAGTATTGATGTCTTGAAGGGAGCTACTGCTTCGGCTTTATATGGCGTACGAGGGCGTGCCGGTGCTGTAATGATTACCACAAAGAGAGGAAAATCAGGAGAACTGACCGTGAATGTGTCAAATAATACTATGTTTCAAGCGGGGTATTTACGTTTGCCAGAGGTGCAATCTAGTTATAGTACAGGAAACTATGGCCGTATGGAGTATAATAGTGGTTATGTCTGGGGTGATTATATGGACGGCCGTGAGGTTGAGCAATATGATCCGGAGACAATGACCATGCGAGTGATGCCCTTGGTTTCCAAAGGACGTGACAATGTGAAGAATTTTATGCGTCCTGGCTTGGTGACCAATACAAATGTAAATGTATCTCAATCTGGAGAACTGGGTGGTTTTCGTGTATCAGCCACGCAGGTGCATCAGAATGGACAGTATCCCAATTCTTCATTGGATAAGTATATCGTGAATATGAGTGGGAATATTACCTATAAGAAGTTCAAACTGGATGCGGGAATGTCTTATAAGAAGATGAAGTCACCCAATATGCCGGTAGTGGATTATGGTGGAGGTAACATCCTTTATAATATGCTGATTTGGGGAGGTACGGAATATGACATTCGTGATTTCAAAAATTATTGGAAGGTTCCGGATCAGCAGCAAAATTGGGGTTTTTCTGCTTGGTATGATAATCCTTATTTCTTAATGAACGAGCGAATTGATTCGAGAGATAATAATCTGTTCAATGCGAATGCTACCTTGAGTTACGATATCATGAAGAATCTTAAGGTAACTTTACGTTCCGGTTTCGACAATTATGATAACGGCACGGAAAAGCGTCGTTCAGTGGGTGATAGCGGCGAAAAACGTGGTTATTATGAATATCGAAAAAAGGGGGGATCTTCTTTCAATAATGACTTGATTGTGAATGGTGATTTTACATGGAAATATTTTACAGTTGATGCGATTGTGGGATTATCTTCTTTTTGGTACAAGCAGGATGATCTAGACTCTTGGACGCGTGGAGGTTTGTCTGTTCCCGGTTTTTATTCTTTAAATGCTTCTGTTGAGCGTCCTGGTACTTCTAAGGAGATAAAGGGGAAGGCGTTGTACAGTATATATGGAAGAGTTGGTTTGTCTTGGAAGAGCGCAATTTATGGGGATTTGACGGCTCGTAACGACTGGTCATCCACACTTCCCTCTGATTCTCGCTCCTATTTTTATCCTTCTGTTTCTGGAAGTTTTATACCGACTGCGTTTTATAACCCGCTTGAGGAGGTATTGGATTTTTGGAAGGTTCGTGCATCATGGACTGTCGCAAAAAAAGATCTATCTGAGTATGAGATCAATAGGGTGTTTGACGTGAATACGGATGTATGGAATGGTATGTCTACTGCTGGTTATCCTTCCAAATTACGAGATCCGAATATCAAGCCGGAAACGGAGGCCTCTTATGAGTTTGGTACAGATTTTCGTTTTTTCAACAATCGTTTGGGATTTGATTATACCTTCTTCAGTCGCTTGCGTTATGATCGTTTGATTGAAGCGGATATATCTGAGGCTTCTGGAGCCAAGAAGATTATAACCAATACCGCAGAAGAGTTACGTCAGAGAGGTATGGAGTTTACGCTTACCGGAAAACCGATCGTGACAAAAGAGTTTCAATGGGAAAGCGCTTTGAATGTTGCTTATTGGCATTGGTATTATGATAAGCTAGATCCTGTATACAGTTCGCAAGATCCCCGTATTGGTGTTGGAGAGCGTTATGATAAATATTTTTTCACGGATTGGGAAACTGATCATGCCGGGAATATCGTTCATCAAGCGGGACTTCCGGTGAAGAACAAGTATCAATCTGTTATAGGATATAAGGATCCGAAGTGTATTTTAGGCTGGACAAACCGTTTTTTCTACAAAGGGTTTGATTTGAGTGTCTCGATCGATGGTCGTATCGGAGGTGTGATGTACTCATGGACGGAACAGGCCATGTGGCATTCCGGTGTTCATCCCGATAGCGATAATCGCTGGCGTTATGACGAGGTGGTAAATGGTAAGCAAAATTACATAGGGTCGGGCGTAAAGGTTGTAAGTGGCTCGGCTTCTTATGATCCGTATGGAAAAGTTTTGGAAGATACTCGTGTGTTTGCTCCAAATGATGTTCCTGTGTCTTATCAAAATTACACGATGAATTATAATGAGAATCCTTGGGATCATGATGCTCGTCAAAATATCAAGAATGGCTCGTTCTTGAAACTAAGAGAAGTAGCATTAAATTATACACTTCCCGCAACGATCGCTCAAAAACTCTTGATGAAGAAAGTGAGAGTTGGTGTTATCGGACAGAATCTGTTAATGTGGACGAAAGAATTTAAATTTTCTGATCCGGATCGTGGTAAGGAGAACTTAAATACTCCGACTTCTCGTTATGTTGGTTTTAATATTGATTTAACTTTTTAAGTACAAATAGAATATGAAGAAGATATTTTCTACCTTATTGATATCTTTGGCGTTTTGCTCATGTGGCGATTTTGATGAGATCAATTTGAATCCTGATACGCCAACAACGGTAACTCCGGATTTCTTGGCAACCAATGTCATATTGAAAACGACAGAGAGTATTACAGGCAAGCATTTTTTTGATAATTCTTGGTTGTTAAAAACTTCTTCTTGTACGGAACACATGGAGTGGTACCTTTACAATAAGTTTGAACGTTCCAGTTTTTCTCGGTATGGTTATTTGACAGACTCAAAGAAAATGTTAGAGCTGGCTGTGGGTAGTGAAACATTGTCGGAGGAGGAGAAAAATGCTTATCGTGCGTTGAATTTGTTTATTCGCTCTTATGCTTTTTATGAGACTACGATGGAGATGGGGGATATACCTTGTTCGGAAGCCTTGAAGGGTGAGGGTGATGGTATTTTTTCTCCTAAATATGATACGCAGGAAGAAGTGTTCCTTACTATCTTGAATGATTTGCGTGAGTCTTCCCGATTATTTGCCAGTGCTGCAACCTTTAAGGGAGATCCTGTATATAATGGAGATCCTTTGTTGTGGCGGAAGAATGTGAATAGTTTTACGCTACGAGTCTTGAACATGTTGAGCAAGAAGCAAACGGTAGGTAGTATAAATGTACGTGACTTGTTTGAGCAAGTAGCTAAGGAGCCTTTGATGGAAAATGAGGGAGAATCTTATCAACGTGTTTATGATGCGGGTAAAAGTTCGCAGTGGTATCCGTTTTATTTTGAAAAACAAAATTATTGGTCGTATCCGGTGATGAGCTCTTTCTTAGTGGATATGATGAAAGAGTTGCAAGATCGTCGTTTGTTTTATTACGCAGAACCTGCCCCTCGATTTAAGGATGCTCCTGCCGATTCGTTTGATTCTTATAGTGGCGTAAATCCTGTATTGGAGTATGGCCTGGTGCAAGCGGAGTTCGCAGGGGGATTGCATTCTCATTTCAATGAGCGTTATCATCGTGTGCCCGAAGGAGAACCTGTTAAATTTATCGCTTATTCTGAGATACAATTTGTTTTAGCGGAGGCGGCTTTACGGGGATGGAAAACTCCGGCAACGGCACGGCAACATTATGAGAATGGCGTACGTGCCGCTATGCTGTTTACTTTCGAGCATACGCCGGAAGCTTATCGGCATGGAGTGACGATTGATGAAGCGTACATTAACGAATATTTGAGTGGTAAGGCTAATTTTGATGAGTCTAAGGGCTTGGAGCAGATCATGAACCAAAAATTGATAGGCTTTTTTGCCCAGTTAGGTTTTAATGGATATTATGACTATCGTCGTACGGGATATCCCCGTATTCCGATTGATCCGGCAACTAACATGAATGAGGTAAATACACAATTACCTCTCCGCTGGATGTATCCAAGTAGTGAGTATTCACAGAATCGTGAAAATATAGAAGCCGCTATAGAGCGTCAGTTTGGTGGTATTGACACTCCGAATGAGGTAATGTGGCTGTTAAAGTAGGAAAGGAATGAGATGAGATCTGTTTTTATATTGTTGGTGGCGGTCGTTATAACCGCCTGCCAATCTTCGAGGAAAGAGCTGAAGGTGCTTCAATTCAATATTTGGCAAGAAGGGACCTCAGTGGAGAATGGCTATTGGGGGATAGTGGACAATATCGTTGAATTGAGTCCGGACTTGATTACTTTTAGTGAGGTCCGTAATTACAATGGCATCTCTTTTATTTCTCGTTTGGTGACGGATTTGGAAAAAAGGGGGATGAGGTATTATGGAAAGGAAAGTGTGAGTACGGGGATTTTGTCAAAATATGAGATTCAGTCGCAAGAAGTGGTTTTTCCCTTGAAAAACGATCGTGGATCAGTGATTAAGGCAATGTTTCAAATTGAAGGTGAAGAGATTGTCCTCTATTCCGCCCACTTGGATTGGATGAATTGTTCATATTACTTACCGAGGGGATATGATGGTTGTACTTGGAAGAAGATGAAACAGCCTGTGGTTGACGTTGATTCCATATTGGCGGATAACAAGGCTTCTTTTCGGGATGATGAGGTGCGGGCGATTGTTGAGGATGCGCGGAAAGAACGAGAACATGGGCGAATTGTTATGATTGGTGGCGATTTTAACGAACCTTCCCACTTGGATTGGCAAGCCGATACGAAAGATATTCGTGAACATCGAGGAATGGTTGTAAATTGGGATTGTTCTAAGATATTGATAGAGGATGGCTATAAAGATACTTTCCGAGAGATTTATCCGAATCCGGTTATTTATCCAGGATTTACATTTCCAACAAATAATATTGAGGTTGATTTAAAGAAGTTGACTTGGGCTCCGGAAGCAGACGATCGGGAGAGGATTGATTTTATTTATTATTATCCGAATAAAGCTGTCGCGCTAAAGGACGTTCGTATCGTTGGAGCAGAAGGGGCTGTCTTATATGGTGAGCGCATAGAGAGAGACAAAGATAGCCAAGATTCTTTTATTGCTCCAGCTGGCACATGGCCTAGCGATCATAAAGCCTTGTTGGCTACGTTTGTATTAAAATAATATTTATCAGAATATCCCTCCTTGAAGGCTATGCGGCAGATCTTCTTCAGGATAGCCAGGTAATGGCGCACTGTCTGGACACCCAGGCCTTTCTCTATCACGACAAACTCCTGAAATTCAAGGATGAACTGCTCGTTGAGCTGGCAGAAAGCAAGGTCGGATACCTTGAACCTACTGCTGACGAAATCAGCGAGACGGTTGCGGGTGTAAAGGAAGTTGGGCAAGGTGCGGTGAGACACGTCAATGCCCACACGTGCCCTGACTTCCTCGATATGCCTGTCAAAGAGTTTGAGCAAGGTCATCTGTGTGTCCTTGCTGCCTTGAAAGGCTTCCTTGACTGCCGTCGCATCAAAATCAATCTTTCGTTCCAAAAGGGAATCGAAAGCGGAATTCACCGCTAACAGCAACTTATCGATTTTCGCGTTGACTTCCACCGCCTCCCTACTCTTGCCGTTCAGACGGCTTTCGCGGGGATTCCACAGCCCGGGAGTGCAGGAGAGCTTGCAGCTGAACTGCTCCATCGTACGGTTCACGGTGATGCGTCCCATTATCGGGGCCTTGCCCGACTTGTCTAGTCCGCTCTTTTTGAGGTAGAGCAGAACCTTGAATTTTTCTACTTTCATAACGCTCTTTTTTAGGTTGTAAAAATACTCCTTTGAAAAGCGTCCTTTGGCGTGCAAAACATTGATAAACAGTGAATACAAATCCGCTTTGTTCTTATCGGTAAAAATTCGGTTATCTGCCGTCGTTTCCGAAACAGGCGGCTAACAGTCTGGTAACTGAAACGTCGCAATATTTTGTTTTCTTTTGCAGGTCAGGCTATTCTGCAATTCTTGCGAAACGACTAATTATAAACGATTTACGTTTAATTATCGTCATTCTGTTTTTTATTGCATTTCTAAATATTACTTACGTGGCTAATCATCATCTAATTCATTACATCTTGATTTCCGACCTCATAACTAAACAAGATCCGAAAGAATTCCTTTGGTTGAGAAATATCTCATATTTTTCATCTGGCAAATATTAATAAACCCTTACGCTTTTCCAATTAGACAATCTCGCCGGGGAAAAGAGAGAAGAGCAACAACGGGGACTCTGATTCAAACATAGAGTTCCGAAACAACTGACATCATAGCCACAGTTATAATTTAACCGATATACTTTATTGCATGATTCGGATATTTGACCCCAAGGATCATGCTGTCTGTCCATAACGGTATTCACTTTGCAATTTTAACGAGGACGATATGAGATCTCAGCTTAACCCGTTTGACATCATCATTGGGGAAGGCTAAGTGTTGGAGGATTTAAAAATGATCCTCTTTTCTATTTTAAGATTACTTTAAATAAAATTTTACAGGATGTAAAATTATCAGATACACTCACTTGCCTGTTTACGCAAAATATTGTATTTCAGAGAATAAGAATCTTATGATGACTAAATATAAAAAAGGAAAATGTAATGTCGCTTTTAACCGGAAAGAAAGTACTTTACTCATTGGATAGGGGAGACGTGAAATCAGCCCCCCTTCGTTCATAGCCGGTTTTGAGATATTTATGTGACAGAAAACACTTGCTTTTATCGCTGGCTAAATGTATATTTGCAGCGTTAAAATCGTTCTTTGATTAATGCAAAAGAAAACTGAATATAGTAATTCGCTCGTTTCTAAATCGTTACCTATAAATAGAATATTATATCATAAATAGCTGTTTATCAGCTGGATATAAATTTTATTATGTTTCGCCACGTAGGAATGTGATGTGTTTCGTTATGCCAGCCGACTCAATCCGGTCTTTGAGATAGAAAGGAAGTAAGGCTTGCGTAAGCCCCTTGAACACTTGTCCGGTGGAACGCTCGCCGCACAAAGCAAGTGCCTCATCCGACAATGGCAGAACAGCTTCCGTCCGGGTTTTCTTGGTTACGATGTGCATACACCAGCCTCCATCCGCTCCCTTGATGATATTCTCCCATTGCAAGCGGATAATGTCACTAATGCGTAATCCCGTAAGGCAGGAGAAAAGTGCCGCTGTCCTTATGACGGGCTTCTCGCAGGGCGTGTCCGCAAGCTTTTTCACCTCGTCCAGTGTCAGGAACTCATGCCTTGTGCTGGCTTCTTTGGCGTGTTTCAGCCGTGGTGCGATGTTCTCCTTGATGCGCCTTTCCTTGTAGGCTTGGCCCAGAACGCATTTCAGCTTGTTCAGGTTATTGTTTGCGGTGGAAGTCATCATTTTATAGTCGTTGTGCGTGATGAGTGAAAGCATATAGGTAAGGAAGCCTTGACAGTAGTCCAGTGTCAAATCATCAAAGGCGCAACTGCCGCCGCAATACTTTTCAAAATGCTTGTAGGCGACATTCCAATTCCTGAAATTGTCATCATCTGCCATTTTGGAGCGGAAGTATTCCAAAAAGCTCTCTTTACCCCTATTGCGGTCAAGAAAGCCAAATTCCTCGTTGAGGATAGCTTCGGTTCTCCTGCACTTGATAAGCTCCGCATTGCGTAGCATGGCCTTGTTGAACTCCGTTTCAAATTTCTCTGTCGGGTTGGCATAAATGTATATGCCGAGATATTCCCTTCTTGTCGGTCTGCCTGTTTTCGGGTGTCTGATAGGTGGATAAAAATCCAGATATAGCGACAACTGACTGTTTTTGATAGGTCGCTTTCTGACTGTTACTTTGGTGCAAATGTTTGTCATATCGATTATATGTTTTTGGTGTTATAAACGCTTTATTGTTCCCGTTTGGCTTTCGTGCTCGCGCTGTTCCGTTCCGCGATCTTTCGGGCTGCGTCCCAATCGTCCTTCAGATAATACAGGCGGTTGCCATGTATGCGTTTTGTCCGTTTTTTCTCCATGTGGAAGTCATGGTTGTCAATAATTAAGAAATGTTCTAGCGGATATGAGTAATTAGGGATCATGATCTCTTAATAAAACATAAATACGGATTTTTTTGATCTGCTTCTTTAGGCATACTCCACTTTTTTTTCTCTTCATTATAAAATAGATATTTACGTCACATTCATTGGAAGGAACTATTAATATACGATCTCTATTTAAACAGATTGCGAATGATGACCCAAGGGCATTCCAACTGTTTTTCGATTATACCTATATGAAATTGTATAGATACACAAGCTATTTTCTGGTGGAGAAAGGTGTGTGTAAGGATGTGATTTCTGATGTTTATTTGTATTTGTGGCAAAATCGAAAGCAATTGCCAGAAATACAGAATTATGAGAACTATCTATTTATCTGTGCCCGGAATCATGCTCTTAAATATAAGAGTGAGAGCGATAAATACCAGAAAATACGGTTGGAAGACGCTGATTTAGGAGGTCTGTCTGAGAAATCAACACCGGAACAAGAGATCTTGGACAATGAGTTAAAGAAAATCATTGAGTTAGCGATCAACTCTTTGCCTGAGAAGTGTCGTTTAATTTTCTTCATGGTGAGAGAAGAAAATATGACCTACAAGGAAGTGGCTCAGATCCTTTCGATATCGGATCGGACGGTACACGCGCAGATGTGCATAGCGATAAGGAAAATTGGAATAGTCATACAGGCTGCAATATGAATATTCCTTTATTAACGCCTAAATTGCATGTATCATGAAAAAATTATTATTTAAATGTTTGGCTTTAGCTGTTGTTTTCATTATGGTAGGTTGCTCGGATGAGTTATCTGTTCTGAGTAATTCAGAACGATCGTCTGTGGGGACTGTAGGACAAGAGGAAATATGTGTAGATCAGTCTAAAGCCTTGGAAGCATTCTCAGATCTGAAAGATTTTTATGGATTGAATACAAGGAGCTTGCAGGATGATAGCAAGTCTGTTTATTTTCCTGATTATTATGGTGGATCTTATCTAGACGGAAATGAACTTGTTGTATATATTAAAAGGGGAACAGAAAATTTACCATTAATATTAACAGAGAACCCCAATATAATATTGAAAGAATCTGATTTCTCTTTTAACTATTTATCTGGTGTTTTGAGCGACATGAATAAAATCTATTTATCTAGTGGGGCAAAACTTAATCCTGTTATTGAAAACATAGAAATGTTCGGTCTATCGGAAACAAATAACAGAATAGAGGTTTATCTTTATGATTGTAGTAACACTGCGATCTCGGATTTTAAGCATTATATGATGGATTCACCCGCGATATGTTTTATCCGGTCCCGATGTCAACAAGAAGACTTTGTGAATTTTATCGAAAGCTTAAAATCTTCAACTTTCAGAGCAAATTTTACCGTTAATCCTGGAAACTCAATAGGGGCATCACCAGATCCTGATTCAAATCTAGTTCCTAGTTCTTTTGGGTATAAGGCAACGTATAACAACAAAGTGGGATTTATAACCGCAGCTCATGTCGTGGCTTTAAATGACTACTTTTCAATTATATACGATACTAATAAATCAAATCCTATAGGAAGATGTCTTTATTCTAGCAGGTCAGGTAGTGTAGATGCAGCTTTTTGTGATCTATCCGAAGGTAACTGTACTATTACAAACAATATCAGTGGTAACACATCGCAAGTTTTATCTGGTAAATGTATAAGCACATATTTTATATCATAATCTTATCTTGTATCTCTTGCCAGTATACGAAAAAAGATGGTGTAATAGGATATACACCCAAAGATACCCTTATAGTTCCCTCGAACGTTGTGGATGAAAAAAATTGCGAATTACAAGTAGACTCCGTTTTTCCCGTGTCACAACGCGGAATTCCGATCAGGATAATAAATCACACGGATAATGTTATTGAGTTGGGAAGAAATGATTATAAGCTGGAGTTTTATAATGAGAGTTCCCAAGCTTGGGAAAACGCGTTACCAGAAAGCCATGCTTATCTAATGATCGCCGATGCAGTTCTTCCACATGACACATTGGAATTAACCATATACGAGTATACAGGAAGGGCAGGGAGATACCGGGTGACTAAAAACGCCACGGTAACATATGGTCTCAGTAGAAAATCCCATGATTATATACTTTCGGGTGAGTTCCGTTTGGGCAAGGAAGATAATGGTGTCATTAATGATATGGCGATAAAAAAGTCTGTTTATGACAGTTTCAGAGATACGTTTGGAGATTATTACAGGACAGAATATGACAGTTTACCAGGTTTCCTTGGTGGAATCTATGAAGCGGATCAATATAACTTTGTCATTTATGTTGTCGGAGATCTTACGGACGGCAAAATGTTACTAAATAGGATGTTAGGGCGTACGGACTTTAACGTTAAACCCGCTCTTTTTTCTTATAGGCATCTAAGGAGGATGAATGATAGCATATTATCTTTTACGATGAGAGAGAAGAATAAAAATATCCGCAAAGAGATCGGATTTTTGTGTATTTGGATGATTGTAACGATTTATCCATCTCTAAATTTAAAGAATATATAGCAAATGATAGTTGCATTATATTTAGGCAATATGAAAATGTTCCTTTTATTGTCACTGATTAGCACGATGTGCTCTTGTGTACATAAGAATACCAACGAGGAAGTCTGGAAAGACTTGCTAGGTAAAGCGACCATCGCTAACGCGAATAAGGATAAATATAAAGACTCATTCCCCATGGATAGCTTGGGTAACATAAGATACCCGGATTATTACGCAGGATCTTATGTTAATTCCGCATATGAACTGGTCATAGGGATTGTAGGGGATACGTCCGTGTATCGAGATGAGATAAGGAAAACGCTCGGCGATGATTTGTTCTTGATTGCCGAGCGTGAGTATTCATATAATCATTTATTGTCTAAATATGACTCACTTGTAATATTTTTGGAACCATTTATCGAGGAAAAGGACACGGGGAGGATAGAGCACTATGAGATAGGGATTAACGATCTCTATATCTCAGAAGAGAAAAATAGAATAGTTGTGGAGTTGATAGAAATCGATCCGGTACACGTACATCGTTTCTTGGGCCAAATCGCAGACATGCCAGAAATTCAATTAAAAAAGGCCGATTTACCCGTGTTGCATTGATAATCCAAGCTATCTATATGAAGTTCCCCTCCGTATTCCCCTGTCAACCACGTTCCGGTATTTCCTTAGGTTGAATATAAGCGCCAGCGCTTAAAGGCGATTTATTGTCTGATCAGGGACTATGTATTCTTCTACGAATGTTCTTCCTGTTATGGAAAAATAGTTCTTCTGCGCAAATACACATATAGGAAACTCAACAGGATAATTTTTCTCATGGATAACTCAAGCCATGATATGTAAAGGCCAGAAAGCCCCCGGCGAGTCACCCCCGCCGGAGGCTTGTTCTTAGAAATATATATTTAGCGTAAGATATATATGTGCTCGTCCGTGAAGTTCTTCATAATGATTATCTATTATGTTTCATCTCCTTATCCTTGCAATTATAGAAACCCTCTATATAGATATTCAAGTCTTTGTCTATCTCAATGACGGCAAAACTATTATTTTCAGGAAGGCTTCCTTCTATCATTCCTTTCATCGTAAAATAATGGATTCCATGCCGGAAACCATAGTTCCCGGCATGATGGTGCCCTTGGATAACGGCCACGACCTTGCCACTTTGCTCAAGTGCCGAAACGATCTCTTCCGCATTGCCGATACAAAGTTCCTCGTCGACCCCGGAGAAAGTATCCAGCAATTCGTGGATAAAGATCACGACAGGCAAATCGTCTTTCTTCAGCTCTTGCCAGAGCCATTCCCTCTGCCCAGCCGGGACAAACGCTTTCGTCCAATCGAAATCACCGGAATCATAATCGGAACCATCCTCGTTGCAATTACCGTCGAGCACGATAAACTTAATCTGGTTCCGTACGAAGGAATAATAAGGTTTTCCTTTCGCGCTCCCGTAATTGGTCGTACGTGCGAGAAATTCTGACTTTGAGATACTATCCATATCATGATTGCCCAGCACATGATAGACAGGGCCATCGAATGTCTGAAACTTTGCTTCTATCTCATCTAAAAATGACAAAGTCTGCCCTCTTTCAGGAATATCCCCCATATCCTTCAAGTCTCCAAGTTCAATCATGAAATCTAATTTCCGCCTATTAAAAACGTCTATCGCTTCCGATAACTTCGTGATGGATTGTTCATAATAGCGAGTTCCGTGTACATTCCGATGAGCAAAATGTATATCCGTTACCAAGCCGAAGCGCAGTCTCTTCTCATTTTCCCGCACCAACAAGCCCGTTGACACCCCAACTATGAACAACAAACAGACAACTATTTATTTGAGACAGCAGAATGTTTCTGTTTTATTAAAATAAAAAGGAAACAAACTTTTGAAGTAATACTTACGGAAAAAATAGATTTTATAATGTTTCTTTTTCGTACATTTGCAGCAACATAATAAAAGCGAAACATATAATGGAGAAGCAAGGAGAAATCATACTATACCAACCGGATGAAGCTGTAAGGTTGGAAGTACGTTTAGAAGATGAAACCGTTTGGCTCACACAAGCGCAGATAGCAGAACTTTTTCAACGTGACAGAACCGTTATAACCAAACATATAAATAACGTTTTTAAGGAAAAGGAATTGGAAGAGAAAAGCAATGTGCATTTTTTGCACATTGCTAATTCCGATAAGCCTGTCAAGTTCTTTAGTCTAGACGTAATAATTTCAGTTGGATACAGAGTTAAAAGCGTAAGAGGTACGCAATTCAGGCAATGGGCAAATAAAATTTTAAAAGAATATTTATTGAAAGGCTATTCTATAAACCAACGGCTCAATGACATGGAATATAGAATGAACAATAAATTCTTCCAAATAGAGAAAACCATTGCTGAACATGATGCAAAGATAGACTTCTTTGTGCGCACCTCATTGCCTCCGGTGGAAGGTATCTTCTTTGACGGTCAGATATTCGATGCGTATAAGTTTGCTACAGATTTAATAAAGTCTGCCAAATGCTCACTTATACTTATCGACAACTATGTAGATGAATCCGTGTTACTCATGTTGAGCAAACGAAACATCGGTGTTTCAGCCACCATTTACACCCAGCGCATCACGCAGCAACTCCAACTCGATCTTGACAGGCATAACAGCCAGTACCCGCCTATCGACATCAGGACGTACCGAGACAGTCACGACCGCTTCTTAATCATTGATAATACGGAAGTATATCATATTGGGGCATCGCTAAAGGATTTGGGCAAGAAAATGTTTGCCTTCTCCAAACTGGAACTTCCTGTCCATACAATAATTGATGTATTATGAAATAAGCTAATCACCCATGCGAGAAACGGAAGAGAATATAAAATTCAAGATGGAAATTGACGTATTGGTTCCCATTCCACGTACTGTCACCCGTGATTTCACCAGTTTGAAGCACCTGCGTCAATGGCAGAAACGGAATGACATTGACGGTTCTCTTTACTGCTTTGCACACCGGGAATACCTGCTCAACGAAAAGGGAGAATGGGAACAATTTACCGTTATCGGCAAACAGGTAGTAACTATCGGAGAATTGGAAAGACTTCTTTTGGCTATGAAGCAAAAGGGGTTCAACCAATACAGCCGTGAGGAATATGAAGAATTAATGTCTTCATGTTTGAAAAAGTGAAGAATTAAAACCTTCATTAAACAACTAAATACAAAACAGGATGAAAATAGGATATGCCCGTGTTTCCACCAAGGAACAACATCTGGATATGCAACTGGAAGCGTTGAAGGCTGCCGGATGTGAGAAGATCTTCTCTGAGAAAATGACCGGACGTCAACAAAACCGCCCGGAACTGGATGCCTGCCTGAACTTTCTCCGGGAAGGCGACACGCTTGTCGTATATAAGCTGGACCGGCTTGGCCGTTCGCTGAAGAATATCCTTACGCTATTGGAAGATTTCAAGAATAGGGGTATCCAATTCACCTCACTGCAAGACAACATCAGTACGGAAGGCGCAATCGGACAACTGATGAACAACATTCTCGGTGCTTTCGCCCAATTTGAGCGTGACCTTATTTATGAGAGAACCCAAGAAGGCAGAAGAATCGACAATGAAAAAGGTGTCAAATTCGGCAGAAAGAAACTTATCAACAAAAACAACATCGCCAAGCAGAAAAGCTGCATCCAGCTCTATGAGTCCGGAACACCGGTAAGGGAGATACAGAAAATATTAAATATAGGCAGTAGCGGAACAGTGTATCGTCTGCTGCGAAGGAATGGTATTACACTAAAATCTGAGAACAGAAATACGAAATAAATCTCTTCTCCCATCCTTCACCTTCAAAGATGATTCTCAAAGATCATCTGCCCCCACCTCTTAACAAGGTTATAGGAAAGTTCCCGTGAAGGGGACCGATTTTTTAATTCAATTTAATACAAGAACTCCATGCACTCCTGTACCGCTTTTTCCAGTGCTTCTTCCAAACAACAGTCGCAATATCTGTGAAGCCTAGATATTTGGGATCTATTGCAAGGTCAATATCTTCTGAAAACCGTTCTATCAGTCCCCATCCTTTGCTAAGGCTTGTCCCGCCTTTGAATACAAAAGCTGTAGCATACGGCAAAGAAAATATAGCACGTAATACCATACTGACCCAATAGTCCTTCTCTACGGCATTGTCCACGATCCCTTTATTTTCGGCGACATTAGCCAAAATGGTGAGCTGTTCTTCTTTTGTAAGCTTAGTGAAATTCATAATGCAAGTCTTTGTTTAATCCATTGCGGAGCAATGCTGTAATCGTATCTGATTTCATCAGGACTGCCATATTTTTCAATAGCTTGTTTTATGATGACAACCTGTTCATCGGTTACTCCATCTTTTCCTAATTCTTTCATAGCAGCGACTATTAGTGGGAACAAGTCCGTCTTATAAGCAAAATTGCGAGGCACACTGCGTTTGAATATGATTTTACGGTTCCCGATAGTAAGTTCCCTTGCAGCGGCATCTGTCAAATAGACTGCATTCATCGTAACCTGTGTGGAAAGTCCTAATTTGTTCAATGCAGTCAATCCGCTGGGAATAATGCGTGCCTTATCCTTTTCAGCAACAGCATAAGCGATTTCCTCTATAGAAGGTCGAAGTATTCCGAACTTATTTCGTGACGGATATAAATATATGCCTTGCGAGAGGCGTATAAGAACACCTCCCTTTTCTAATCTGGAAAGGGCACGAGTAACCAACCCGTCATTATTTAGATAGGCAAAATCCTGAACCATATAGAGTTTGTTTGGTCCATTGCTTTCAATCGTATTGCGTATCTCTTTTGTTAGTATTACTCCCATGATCATTAATAATCTGAGTGCAAAGGTACAATATTCCCTCCAGCCAGCAATAAAATGTCCGAAAATCTTAAAGAAAATCGGACTTTGAGAAATGTTTTGCGGTTTGATACCTCAATCCTAAATATATTAAGTCAAGTCTAGAAAAGATAATCCATCATGAGGTGGTTTCAACCGTACACGTCGTAGGAAATCAATACCTACACCTCGAAATGAAAAGTTTTTTATTAGGCAGTGTGGCAAAATAGCGATAAAAGCAGATTGTGGCAGTTTGTGATTACTTTGGGGAACCAACAAGAAACGGGAACTTAGTGGTATCAAATCAGAAAATAAACAATAACTAATTGTTATATATCAGACAGATACAAGCTCTATTTCGGTTCAAGCGTGGAACTGCAAATGCCACGTCTTAGTTTGGAGGTCGTAGGAAAAACCTGTAGTACTGCTATGAGTATAGCAGCCCACGCTATAGCGTGAGAAACCACTATGCTACCCTTGTACTACTATTTGAAAATTTCCTACGTTTCCAAACTACAAGATAAGCATAACGCTTCTAAAAATCTAATATGTCTTGGAAAGGGACGTACCCGATCCAGTTACAAAACTAATATATTTCAATAAATATATATTACTTTTATCACCTATAATTCAATATTCACGTGTATTTTCCCGAAAGTCTTTTGTTCGTCACGTACCCGGTTTAATTCGCTTTTCTCCGGTTAGGCTGTGTGATCCGGTGGGATGCAACCTACCGGTAATATCATTTTGCAATGACCGTCGAGCTATTTTTCTTTGTTCATGGTGGATACCGTTATCATTTTGTTACAACTTAGAAATATCCTCTATAATCTTAAAATAAATTTACCATATTTATCCTCTAACACACAACAAAGATTCCATTTTATTCACCGTTTAATATAAATACAATGAAAAGATCTGTAAAATTAGCTGTTCTCTCTTTTTTGTTATCCATTGGCATCTTGTCCGTTCACGCAGAGATAAAACTACCAGCCATATTCAATCATAGTATGGTACTCCAGCAACAAACAGACGCAGCCTTATGGGGATGGTCTAAACCGAATACGTAAGCTAATGTAGCGAATCTGTTGTTATAGCACATATCATCCAAATTCTATAGTCTTTTGTGCCAGAAGAATGACTTTACCTTCGCTTTCCCCTATTTTGAAATTATAATATCCATTGGATACCGTTCGCCATCACTATGTACGTGTACAAATTGAAAATCCCCATAGCTTTCACTGAGTTGATTTTTACGTCCCCCTTATTATATGATGGTTTTGTGAATTGTACGTAGGTTGCTCTTTATAACACACGAGGGTGTGCAAAACTAAAATGGCCTCTCCAAAAAGTTACAGATCGTAATTACAAGATCTAAAAGGGTCGTATCAAGCTCTGTTTTGAGTAATTATACGACTCTTCTTGATGTTCAAGTTTCAAATAAAAAGCTCATCTGGGCTAAAATTGAGTTTTGACACGCCCTCTTTAATAGATATGGATGCAAAATTTACTATGTTTGTGTATGATTTATGAATTAATTTCCGATTTTTGCAACAAATAAGAGGGTAAGAAATATTTTCACAAAACTTGTAAGAGCGATTTACCATGAGGATAGTCGCTCTTTTCTCTAAAAGTGAAATATTTACCTATATTTGTAATATGATTTTTTAGATTAAGACTTTAGTTAGATAAAGCGACTTTTCCCGTGAGGGTAGGGTCGCTTTTTTTAGTCGGTAGCTGGGCTATCCAGCGTAGGAACATGAGGGATCGGAATACAAATCAAAACTTACTGTCGTTTGACAATATATTTATCCATCATTTTGTCGAAAGCATCCTCAAACTCCTTCCAATTTTCCGGATGGACGAACCCCAGCCATACGGTACCTCCTATATTCCCTCGGTTTCGTACCCACGCCGCATATTCGGTACCTTCCTCATTTTTTGTTTGTATAAGCTCCACACCCCCGAATCCTTCCAGATATTGGAAGAGAGGGCGTTTGTTTCTATCCTTCATAACCGTTCTATTCTATTTTACACAAACTTCATCCACAAATAAAAATGCGGGATTGCCGGGCCACATATGCCAGGCTGGCAATTTCGGTGTAACTCTAGCAATGATCCGTACATAACGGGTTTCCACCACAGAGAAAGAAAGCGTATGCGGGTAAATACCGTCTTTATCTTCCTTGTCTAAAACCGGATAAGAGGCTGAAGCAAGTTTTCGGTACTCTTTTCCATCTTCAGAACACCATACTTCCAGCCCGGTGGCATCCATTACGGCTGCTCCTTTTGAGACGTTGACAGTCAGCGATACCGAAGAGACAGGTGTCGACTTTTGTAGGTCAATGGTCAGATCCATATCTTTCAGGAAGCCGAGCCAGCGGCCGGTGTTATAGTTCTGATTACCCTGTAATCCGTCAGTCAGCGTGCTTACCCCGTTGAAAGTATAGTTCTCATGTGGTGCATTGGCCAGCCAGGAAGGTTTGAAAGTTGCTTTGTTTACATGGATATGTTCCTCAAATACACTACTGGTATCCTCAGTCGTAACAATAACGGCTTTCAGTTTGGTGTCTTCCCGTATTATCAATGGTTCCGTATAGATCAGGGAAGCTGTATCCGGTTGACTTCCGTCTGTCGTATAGTAGATCGGGCGGTTACCGATAGTGGAAAGGGAAATCTCAAGCGCGTCTTGCAACGTGTCTGTCCGGAAGTTCTCGGTTATTTGAAAAACATGTTCCGAATAAGTATAATGAGATTTGTCATATACAGTTATCAAACGATACAAACGATCCATAAAAGCGTCGAAATCGTGTTGTTCAGGATCAGCCCAGCCTAATTCGCTTAACGCGGCCAGACGTGGAAGGATTAGGTACTCAGCCCGTTCCGGGGTATCAATTCGCTCCGACCATAGACAGGCCTGTACACCGATGATATGCTTGGCGGCAGCTTCCGATAATGTATCCGGACAGATTTTGAAATCATAGACACGGCGAACCCCCCGGTTACCACCCAGTTCCAATAACTGGCGGCCACTGAAATAAGTGATACCCGCTGGAGTCATAATGACATCATGTTGCATTTCAGCCGCTTTGATACCATTTTCCGTACCTCTCCATGACATGACGGTCGCATTGGGAGCCAACCCTCCTTCCAATATTTCATCCCAGCCGATAATCTGACGTCCTTTGCTGTTGACGAACCTCTCCACTTCTGTCATAAAATAACTCTGGAGTTTGTCTTCCGCTTTATGTTCTTTCGTATCTTTCCATCCGTTATTGTGGATCAATGCCTGGCATTTCGGGCATTGTTGCCAGCGGTCACGTGGACATTCGTCGCCTCCTACATGAATGTAATGGGAAGAGAAAAGCTCAATAATTTCCGATAACACATCTTTCGCAAAACGAAGCGATTGCTCATTGCCGACACATAATACCTCCTTATGGACACCATACGTAGTAGCCACTTCGTAGGGGCCTCCTGTGCATCCTAGATCCGGATAGGCAGCAAGCGCGGAGGTGATGTGTCCCGGCAGATCGATCTCAGGAATAACGGTGATATAACGTTCTGCCGCATATTCGATGATGTCCTTTACTTCCTCCTGCGTATAAAAACCACCGTATGGTTTTCCGTCGAATTTCCCGGGACCGTCATTCAGTAACGACTCTTTCCGTTTGGAGCCAATTTCGGTCAACTTCGGGTATTTTTTAATTTCGATACGCCACCCCTGGTCATCAGTCAGGTGCCAATGGAAGGTATTCAGGTTATGGAGAGCAATAATATCAATGTATTTCTTGATGAAATCAGTCGAGAAGAAATGGCGGCCTACGTCGAGATGCATTCCCCGGTAGCGGTATTCCGGCTCGTCTAGAATCTGTACGGCCGGAAAACTTATCTCCTTTTGTCCCGTCACGGGGAGTGATTTTCGAAGTGTCTGTATACCATAAAATATACCGGCTTCCGAACTCCCCGTGATGGTAATGTCTCTCTTGCCGACTTTTAGCCGGTAGCCTTCCGGTGAAGATGCGGCAGTACGATCTAATACGAGGCGAATGCTATTGGAAGAACCCGTATCTGCTGTTACTTCTGTTTCGATGCCTGTCATTTCGCGGATATATCCGGAAAGAAAAACCGCCGTTTGTCTCAGCTTCTCGTTTCCTTCCGGATATCCGATATGGGTGGATGTGCTCAATATAAAAGGGGCCTCTTTAGCTGGAGTGATCGACTTCGGCAGAGGTACTACCTCATAGTTGCATGTCGCGGTGGCTTCTTTTTTATTGCAGGAAAGTATCCCGGCGCAAAGCAGTATTGCTGTTATATAGAATAATAGTTCTCTGTTCATAATTGGATCACGGATTTTTTAATATACACTTACTTCATCCATAAAAAACCAGGCAGGATAACCTACGCCATAATGCCAGTCTGGGCATAATCCGATCCCTTTGACCTCAACTTTGATGTACCTGGCCTTGACAGGGCTATCCGACTCCGCTTTTCCTTCGACAAATTTAACCTGCAGGTCCCGGTCTTCAGCAAATGTAAACGAGCCGAAAGGTTTGTATGTCGTATTGTCCGAGGATATAGAATAGCTGACACTATGAGGCAATAAAACCCAGCCACCTAGTTGGTGGAGGAAATCCGCTTCTATCCGGGTGAAACTTTTCTCTTCGCCCAAGTCTAGAATGAAAGCACCGTCCGTCCCGTTCCATCCTACCCAGCTTTCTACATATGTTGTTCCTCCGAACAGTTCGTCGGTCAGAGCTGTTTCGCCCAATGTTTTATAACGTTCCTGAGGCGGGATGATCCAGGTGAGGGAGGCGCCGGAGGCCTTGCTTCGCTCGTTTTGCGGCAAGAATCGTTTCTTGTACAATTCACAATATTCGCCGGGTGCGTTTTTACGTTCATTCAATGACGTGACGCCGAACTGACGGGTACGCCGGTCGAATAGCCCGAGTAATTCCCTGATCTTCGTTTTATCTGTACCGACCTGTGTACGGGCGATCTCGAGTTCCGAATATTGCAGCGGGAGGCGGGATAATTGTACGCGGCGCAACAGTACGGTATCTCCAGCGACGGCTTCCTCTGCCAGGTCGAACAGTTCGTCGTATGTTTTCAGCAAAACGGGGTTCAACATACCATTTTTATGGGATATCGGAGAATCGTATATCCATAACGGTTGTCCGCCGGCCAGCAGCGCGCCTTGCATGATCTTCTGGTATTGATACAGGTAAGGGGCGGCCGCTCCGTAATAACCATTCATGAAGGTACGCATCAGGGAGTCGGCGTTCTGGTATGGGTCCCACATTAATTTTCCGATCATGTAAGCCCGCATCTCAGAGAAATCCCCGCCCCGGATACCATTTACCTGCGAAAAGTGCATTGTCACATGATTTTTCTTGAATAGTTGGATATTCTTTTGCAGGATATGGAAGTTGGGGAATGGTGAGACGATATTATCGAAATTGATCCCATAATCCCATACAAATATATTGTCGGATATCTTCGACCATCCTTCCAGCGCTTTTACGAAATCACGGCCGGAGGCATTATCGGTTAACGGAACCTCACGTTTACAATCTATGTCACACAACATGATGTTGACGTTGGATAACGGTTTCACATGCTTGGGCGGCTGCATGGAATACAGATAAGCCAATGTGGAAAATTCTTTATCAGGGAAACGTTCGGCCAGTTTATTCAGGAACCGGATCAGGTTGCCGGAAGGTGAACCTTCGTACTCGTCTACTTCTTTACAAGCCGGACAGGAACAATTCGTATTGTTACCGTCGTTCTGACTGACCGAAATCATTTTCATGTCCGGGTGAGCCTTAAAGATCGAATCTAGCTGGCGTACGGCCGCGTCGAATACTTTAGGGTTGGTCAGACACCACTGGCTGTTGTGTCCCGGACGATGCTCGCCGTTGATGAATGAGTAATATTCGGGATGTTCCTTGCCAAACCGGTCGGACGGCAGAATACGGTTGAACGTGTGTACCCACATGTTTTCGATAAACATGTCTTTTGGTTCTTCCAAGCGGAACCATAGCTTATAGACCGGGTCGTCGTTGTTATAGCTGTAAGTTTGGCGATAACGGAATGCCGGTGTTTCTTCCCTGTGGATAGCGGGAAGTGTGATTGTCTGCATCGGAGTCAACGTATAGGCCTCTTTTGCAAAATAGGACACGCCCATGTATTGTTCCAATAAGGAAACTACACCATAGATGGCGCCTTTATCGCCTCCGCTGGATATTTGTAGTTGTTCGTTTGCTGTCGTTTTCAGCAAAAAACCGTCTTCTCCGGCTGAGGCTTGTTTTCCTCCAATCAGAATGTCCCCGCTTCTAGCCTTTGTATCGGCAACGATCGGAAGCGTAGCCTGGCTGATCCGTTTGACAAAGTCTTGCAGCAAGGTGGCTGCTTGCTCGTTCACTTCATTCTTCTCAACTAATACGATTCGTGAAGTGGCTTTACCATCTTTCACAAGGGTTATCTGTGCTGATACCCTGGAGGAAAGCGCAAACAGCAACATCAGCATACCCATGCATTGAATCAATTGTTTCATGGTAATTGTTTTTATTTAATGGTTTGTTTCTAAAGTCATTGGATGATTTATTGTCAGTGTTGTCTTTAACCGGATATCTTTACAAGAGCGCCCGATCATCAGACGGAATTCACCCGGTTCGATCACGCGGTTCAACTCTTTATCCAGCATGGACAGGTCTTTCTCGTTTACAGTGAAGTGCAACTCTTTTGTTTCTTTCGGTGCCAATGATACAGGCTGGAAATGGATCAGCCGCATAATTGGTTGGGTTACGGAAGCGACCTGGTCGCGCAAATAGAGTTGTACGACTTCATTGGCTGCGTATTTCCCCGTATTTTTCACCGAAAAAGTAACATGGAAAGCTGTGCCATGTACTGCTTTCGTCACTTTTAGTCCAGAATAATCAAATTCGGAATAGCTCAATCCGTGACCGAAAGGAAAAAGCGGTTCACCGGTCAGGTTGAGGTAATCGTCGCTCCGCCCGGTCGGTTTATGACTGTAATTGAGTGGTAGCTGGGCTTCGTGGATCGGGTAAGTGATCGGCAGTTTGCCTGAGGGGTTATAATCGCCGAATAAAACATCGGCAACCGCATTGCCCCCTTCCACTCCCGGATACCAGGCATTCAGTACGGCCGGAACTTGATCCTGCCATTCAGACATGACCACGGCACTTCCACCGATCAAAACAACAACAGTGGTTTTTCCTGTTGCTGCGACTCTACGGATTAACTCTTCCTGTCGGCCAGGCAATGCCAGATAGCCTCTGTCACGGAATTCTCCCTCTTCAATACCCACGACAACGATGGCGATCTCGGATTCACGGGCAGCTTGTACGGCTTGTTCGATGGACTGGTCTTCATTTTTTGTATCCACGTCCCAAACAAACCGGATACGTGCGTTTTTTGTATTCTCATAAAACCTGATACGAATGTCATATTCTTTTCCTTTTTCAAAGGTAAAAGGAACTAATGTGTGACCGAAAGAGGTTTTATATGGTTTGTCTACTAGCACTTTTCCATCAACGGTCAGCTGGTAACCGTCATTTCCCTCCAGCCCGAGCTGATATGTTCCGGAGACGGGAGATTTTAATTTCCCGTTCCATTCGACAGAAAACCAATCGACAGCCAGGCAAGAATCCGGGGCAAACAATGTCCATGAGAATTGTATGCGTTTGTCAATCCGTTTCAAATCGGGGACTCCTTCATAGGAGATATTATTGAAATAGCGCCCTTCCAGTCCCGACAGTCCGTCTGATGTGGATAAATAATCGGTTGGGACGGTCAGATATTCCGGATTGATTCGTTTACATCCCTCTTCGTAACGGATGATAGCTCGATCGCCCAGTTTATTTTTCAATCCATCAAGAATGCTGACTTTGTCAACGCCCGGTCCGCTGTACCCTCCTAAACGGGCTTGAGCGGCATCTTGTCCGATAAGGGCGATACGTTTTACTTGTTTGGATAACGGCAAAACCCGATTTTCATTTTTCAATAACACGATTGATCTGCGAGCTGCTTCGAGAGCCAGTTTCCGGTGTGCGGAGCAGGCATTCCACTTCTCCGCCTCATTTTCGTCAATGTAGGGATGCTCGAACAGACCTAGGCGGAATTTCGCTTTTAATACTTGTCCTACAGCCCTGTCCAGCGCTTCTTCCTTAACTAAACCATCTAGGCAAGCCTGTAAGAATGGTCGGTGTTCATCGTATGTTGTCTGGAAGATGACATCCAGACCTCCATTGATTGCATCAGCTCCTGCTTCCGAGAAGTTATTGACGGTGTGATGCAACTTGTGGATGATACCGACAGCATCTGCATCCGCAATCGTAAATCCGTCGAATCCCCATTCGTTCCGGAGTTTGTCGATCAATAACCAGGGATTGGCTGTACAAGGAGTTCCGTCTAACATATTATATGCAGTCATTACAGACTGCGACTGTCCTTTTTGGAAGCAAGCCTTGAAAGGAACCAGATGCGTCTCTTCCAAAAATCGTTCCGTGAAATGGATCGGATTACTGTCTCGCCCTCCATCTCCGGAATTGGCGGCAAAGTGTTTAGGGGTGGTTATCACTCCCATTTCTTCAAAACTTCTTACAAAGTTGACACCCATGCATGCCGAAAGATATGGATCTTCTCCATAGGTCTCTTCCGTACGTCCCCAACGCACATCTGTTGCGAGATTAACCACGGGCGATAGTATTTGTCGGATACCACGTGTTTTCGTTTCCATGGCGATAGCATGGGAGACTTGGCGTACTAAGGCCGTATCGAATGTGGCGGCCAATGCGATGGATTGGGGGAACGCCGTGGCACCACCACGAATCAATCCGTGTAAAGCCTCGTCGAATGCAATAATCGGTATGCCCAGTCGGGTTTCTTCTACGAAGTAACGTTGGATCTCATTGATTTTTTTAGCCATCTCTTTTGCTGTTAATTTCGGGTTGTATTGCAGCAATTGTTTGAGTTCCGGATTACTGGTTCCTATGGTTGAAACCTGGAATCCGAAGATACCGTGGGAAAAGCGGTCTTTCCCTTTATCCAGATCACCAGGCATCATATATGTTTGCCAGAACTTCTCTTCGATCGTCATTCTCCCTAATAAATCCTTCACTCGTTCGTCAACCGGAAGTGCCGGATTCTTGTAAGGAGGTATTTCCTTGACCGAAGTGAAAGAACAAAGGATAATAATTGGAAATAATAGTAAATTAGTAGGTTTCATGACATTAATTATACTTATTGTACCGAGTACATATTGTTTATCGCGTGCAAAATTCAAAAAAATCAGGTATAAAAGCAAACGATCGAGAGAGAAATATATTAATAAACAGGGTATGACTGTTATGTTCGATTGTTTCGCTATCTTTTTGACAAGCACTTTTAACAAATGAATCATAATAGTTTGTTAAATAATTAGAAGTCATTTTGAAATGAATAAAATAACCTTATATTTCAATATAAAAATAATAAGTATCAGCAAACTAAAAAATATGATGGTTAGAGTTTACAGTATCAATCAAGTTACCAATGGAGAATAGCACCAATGGTTATTGAATAACTTGAATATAAGTTCCTGCGCCTCGTTAAGATCCTTACAGACAGAGAGTGCCAAGGAGCGCTTGGGATTGGGTTGCGGACAAATTCGGTTGGGTTGTTGAAGCCGTACTCTGGCTAAATGAGCGCCCAAACGAATTCCTTGTCTTACCTAAGAGATGGATTGTTGAAAGATCGTTCTCTTGTTGAGGAACTCCAGAAGATTAACTATTGATTATAAATATCTGTGTGAGATGGCTGAAGTTATGTATCAACTAGCATTCATACAGATTATGCTTAAAAATATTTCTAAGGATTTCAATCTTAAATCAGACACAAGAGTATGGTAAATAGTGACCTGTGCCAAATAAATCGGCCTTATTTTGGTAGAGAGATTGCCTTTCATTTAGAGCGGGACCATGCATACTTGAGGTTGTTTTGGTCTCTGGATGAAACTTGTCCCAGCGGAACTAACGTGTTTTAGATACGTTTAAGATTTGATTTTCTTGGTTTCAAAAGGTAATTTGTGACAAATGTGTTGTTTTTTCTAAAAAAGCACCATAAATTTAAGTATAGTTTACGAAAAAGTTGTATCTTTATATCGCATTTATGCAATAGACCATGAATGGTACATTAGTTCCGCTGGAACCATGTTCATATTGTGATATAACATTACAGGAATAAATGTAATCAATCTAAACTTAAACTTAATTTTAAAACAAAAGCAAGATGACAAAGAATGAATCTAAGCTATTATCCCTTCAATGGATAGCTAAAACCTCGGCGTTCTGTTTGTTGCTTTCCGCTTTTTCTGTAAACGCGGCGATGGCCGTTCCTGCTTCCGTAGGCACGGTTGATGAGGTGATGGGCGTACAGCAGGACAAGAAGGTGACAGGTACGGTCGTAGACGAAGCGGGTATTCCCGTAATCGGTGCGAACGTGATCCAAAAAGGTACGACAAACGGCGTGATTACGGATCTAGACGGAAACTTTTCTTTGGAGATTCCCAATGGGGCGGTAATCGAGATCAGTTATATCGGTTATGCGACACAGGAGATCACGGCGAGCGGGCAGACGGGCTTGCAAGTGAAACTGACGGAGGACACGCAGAAGATCGATGAGGTGGTAGTCACCGCATTGGGTATAAAACGCCAAAGCCGCTCGTTGGGTTACTCCACGACGCAAGTGGGTGGCGAGGACTTTACGATGGCCCGTGACCCGAACCTAGGTAACGCCCTTTCCGGTAAGGTGGCCGGTGTTAGCGTAGGCGGTAACTCGACCGGTACGGGTGGTTCCTCCCGTGTGATCATCCGCGGAAACGCCTCCCTGACAGGTAATAATATGCCGCTATACGTGGTGGATGGCGTGCCCTTCAGTAACCAGAACTTAGGATCGGCCGGCACATGGGGCGGTATAGATATGGGTGATGGATTGAGTAACATCAACCCGGACGATATCGAGAGCATACAGGTGTTAAAAGGTGCCGCCGCATCCGCATTGTACGGATACCGCGGTGGTAACGGTGCGATCTTGATCACGACCAAGTCCGGAAAGAAAGGTAAGCCTGTGAACATCGAGTTCAACAACAACTTGACTTTTAACATGATCTACGACTACCGAGACTTTCAAAATGTGTTCGGGCAGGGTGATTATGGCGTACGTCCTACCTCCGTAGCGGGAGCTGAGACCACGCAGACTAGTAGCTGGGGAGACGTTTTAGGTGGTACGGCGACCAACTTCCTGGGAAATGAGGTGCCTTACGAGTATATCGACAATTGGCCGAATTTCTACCGCACGGGTATCAACAACTCAACTTCCGCCTCGCTCAGCGGCGCGGGAGACAAGATCACCTACCGCTTCGGCGTATCCAACGTAGCAGAGAAGGGACAGTTACCGAACTCTAGTAACAGCCAGCAAGGTATCAATATGAATACGACGTATGATATCTTGAAGAACCTGCACTTGATCGTGAACGCCAACTATGTGTTCGAGAAGTCGAAAGGCCGTTCGAACCTGTCCGATGGCAACGGTAATACCAACGCTACCTTGCTGCACTTGGCGAACTCGTTCGATGTACGTTGGTTGGAAAGAGGCTCGGCGAACGCTCCTTGGGGTTCCTTTGAGGACGGCTCGGAAATGAACGGTAATGGTAACCGCAATGTATATTTCAACAACCCCTACTGGTTGCAGTATCGGAAAACCAACGATATGCAGAAGAACCGCTTGACGGGATCAATGACCTTGAAATACGACATCACGGATTGGTTGTATGTGCAAGGTGCCGTTCAACGCGATGGTTACAATTTGGAGTTCAAACAGATACAGCCGACTGGAGCTGCTGCGGATCCACAAGGCTGGATGACGGAATACTCCCGTAGCTTCTCCGAGATGAACTTGAACTACTTGATCGGGTTCAATAAGGAGTGGGGCGACTGGTCGGTTGGCGCCACGTTGGGCGGTAACCGTCAGCGTACGATCAACAAGATGTTCTATACGACGGATGGAGGCCGTCCGTTTATCGTCGATGGACTGTGGTCTGTAAATAATCTCAGCGATAAACGATCGAAGAAGGACTATTCGGAATACCGGGTGAACTCCATATACGCTACAGCGGACTTCGGATGGAAGAACCAAGTGTTCTTGAATCTGACGGGACGTAACGACTGGTTCTCCACCTTGAACCCGGATAGCAACAGCTATTTCTATCCGTCCGTGACGCTCTCGTGGGTATTCTCCGATACCTTCCGTGACAATATGCCGGATTGGTTCGATTTCGGTAAGATCCGCGGCTCGTGGGCAAGCTCCTCCAATGGTACAGATCCATACAAGACCTTGATGGTGTATAAGGTTCAGAATTTCCAGATCAACGGACAGACCGGAGGTACGGCAAACAGTAACCAATTTGCGAATCCAGACTTGAAACCGGTCAGCATCAAGGAGTACGAGGTGGGCTTGAACCTAGCGTTTATGAGCAACCGCCTATCGTTCGATATGGCGTACTACAACAAGAACACGACAGACGATATCGCTGTTGTCACCACGTCCAGCGCGTCCGGGTTCGGATCGAAATACATGAACGTGGGCGAGATCCGGAATCAAGGTTTCGAGTTCATGGTGAATGCGACACCGGTGCATACGAAGAACTTCTCATGGGAGACGACCTTCAACTTCGCATACAACGATAGTGAGGTGAAATACCTGGGAGGCGTAGAGTCCCTGTCTATCGACGGAGCCTCCGCACGCTCGGGCAACGTGACCGTCCGCAACATCGTAGGCCAGCCTTACGGTATGTTGGTGGGCTACAAATACGCCCGTGACGAGCAAGGCCGGATCATCCATAAGAACGGTATCCCGCAAGCGACCGACGAGTTGCAGAACCTAGGCAACGGTGTCTACAAATATACCGGAGGATGGAGCAACACGTTGAGATTCCGCGATTTCTCCTTGTCGTTCTTGATTGACTACAAGGCAGGCGCAAGCCTCTTCTCCGGCACGAACTACTCGCTCTACAGCGAGGGTCTGCACAAGGGTACGTTGCTTGGCCGTACGGTCGATAACCCGGGAGGCAGTGGCTTTATCGGTGCCGGTGTCATGATAGATGACAATGGAAAGATCCTTGGAGAGAACAACGTGGCGGTAAACGCGCAGGATTATCACAAGGGGATCGTCAACAATAATATCGCCGAGGAGTTCGTCTACAATGCCAGCTTCATCAAGTTGCGTGAGTTGTCGCTCGGCTATACCTTCCCGCAGTCTGTCTTGAACAAGATGAAGGTGGTGAAGGGCTTGAGCGTCTCGTTGGTGGGACGTAACCTATGGACTATCTTGAAGCATACCGATAACATCGATCCCGAGTCAGCTTACAACAACACGAACGGACAGGGCTTGGAGTTGAACGGTTATCCGGCCACGAGAAATGTCGGTTTCAATGTCAATGTCAAATTCTAATCACGTTTGAAGAAGTATAATAGTATGAAAAAGTATTTAGTATATATGACGTGCGCCGCTGCAGCCATGATCGGGGGAACGGGTTGCAGCGATTTCGGGGATGTGAATATGGACCCGGAGCACCTGAATTCGGAGAATATCCCGACCGAGTTATTGTTCACCAACGGTCAGCATCAGATGTTAGGATCTGATTGGGACGTATGGCGAAACGGTTGTATCTATGCGGCTCAATGGATGAGCCATACCGCATCGTTCAATTGGTTGGGTAATGCGAATTACACTTGGAACGACGGCTACTCAGGTGCGTATTGGGAAATCTACAACGGTGACACGCGCGGGGCGCTCCGCGACATGAAAGATGCGGTGGAGGCTTGGAAAGAGGATCCGTCACGGCAGACCGATTACCAAATCGCCCGTATCATGCTCGCCTACGGCATGCACCGCATGACCGACCTTTACGGGGATATCCCCTACTCGCAGGCGGTACAGCCGGAGTTGTATTCCTTCCCGGAGTATGACACGCAACAATCTATCTATATGGATTTGTTGAAGGAATTGAACGAGGCACAGGCCGCCTTGAACGGTGCATCGGCGGCAGCGATGAAATCGGCGGACAACTTCTACCAAGGCGATGCCTCGAAGTGGCGGAAGTTTGCCAACTCACTGATGCTGCGCATGGCGATGCGTATGTCGAAGGTAGACCCGGCCGCGGCGGAGCAATGGGTGAAGACCGCGGTAGCCAACGGGGTATTTGAGTCGGATGCGGACAACTGCATGCTGATGCATGCGGGTGGCCTGACAACGAACGACTCCTCCGAGCCATACGCCAAGATCTACTCGCACGAGGATCGCGGCAACTTCTTCCTGACCGAGTATTTCGTGGATCTGCTGAAAAGTACTAACGATCCGCGCCTGCCGTTGATCGGTACGGTGTGCGAGGATCCGACCATCTCAGTGCAGGCGGGTAGCGACTTCCAATATGGCAATTCCGATCCGGCCGTCCAGAAAGGCTTGCCTAACGGTTTCTCCGACAGCCCCGATAGCCCGTGGTTCGTAGGAAACAAATACCCCGAGTTCAAGGACGAGGATTACCGCAGCACGTACAGGAGTCGTTATTCCACGATAAACCGTTATACCTATTCCGACCCGACGGGCCCGACGTTCGTCTGCACCTATGCCCAGACACAATTGTTGCTGGCCGAGGCTGCCGTACGCGGCTGGGTAGACGGGAGCGCGCAGGCTTACTACGAGAACGGCGTACGCGCTGCCATGCGGCAGTTCGCACAGTTCCCCAACGGCACGGCACTGTACAATCAGTATCTGACGCAGGCCGCGATCGACCGCTATTTGACGGAGAACCCGTTCAATGCATCGAAAGCGTTGGAACAGATCAACACACAATATTGGATCAACTGTTTCTGCGATGAATACGAGACCTTTGCTAACTGGCGTCGTTCCGGCTATCCGGAATTGAAATCGACCTATGACCCGGCCAATCCGTATCCTAACACAGATACGAATGGAGAGATCCCCCGTCGTTTCCGCTACCCATCGAAAGAGTCGCAAGACAATGCGGCTAATTACGAGACAGCTGTTAGCCGTCTGTCCGGTGGCGATCACTTCAGTTCTCGCATATGGTGGGACGTGGCGAAATAAACTGTCCTACCGCTCACCGCAGATAACAAGAAAGAGGATGTCAAAACTAAAATGACTACTCTAAGTAGTTGCAAATTGCAATTGTAAAGCTAAAAAAAGCTGTATTATTGCTTGACACATTAAGTTGTGCGTATAAGGTCAGTCATTACAATAGAAGTACATTGATTGGGACTATTTTGAATAACTGATGGCATGAGGGGATAAGAATGAGCAATCATCTTATCCCCTCTTTGTCTACTCGGTTAGCCTGTTTAGTTACATAGAATAATGTACACTGAATTTTGGTATGATTATCTTACTATTCAATCGAAACAGGTACTTGTTCTCGAAAAAGCATTTTTATGAAACTACAAAAAACATTATGAATTAAAATCTTTAGCTATGAGGACAAGAAAGCAAGAACACTTGCCTTTCAGGAGGAGAGCTTCTTTCAACGAAGCAAGTTCTTCTAGCAGACGGTCAATGCGGAAAACAAGTTCTTTTTCCCTTACTTTAGCATTATATGCACTAGCAATCGGTGTAACCTGCAATGGCAACACTTCTTCAGCGTTATTTTCCATACAGTAAAGGATATGGCTGTAACTTGCCATTTGCGGAATCCTAAAACCTTTGCCGAGCAAAAAGCCGGACTCGGATCGGAGGAAAGAAGCCGGGGGAGGCAGCCCATAAAAAGGGCAATCCGATACAATCAAGAAATTAACCTGCTATACCCTTGTACGAATGAAATAATCCATCATAGACACTACATACCTAAGTAATGGTATCAATACACCGATTACATATATCATAGCGTACCCCAAAAGGACAAAAGGTAATGTTCTACGATAAATACATGCAACAGCGAGCAATATAAACGAAAAAGAAAAACCATAAACTCCCATTTGAAAACCGGGTATCAATTCATAAACAGGTACGGGCTCCGGATGAAGCATGGCTCCGGCCACAATAGAATAAAGGCTGGTCAATAATATAAGCAGCGTATATAAGCAACTCTTAAGAATCCTGGGATCATTCATTTTACAATAGAGAATCGTTCGGATATCACTTCTAAGAAACTCAATGCCCAGTAAGAGAGCCACCATAACGCCTGTATCAAAAGCAGAAAATACATTCATTCCAATCACCTTTGGCGCAAAGATATGTAAATTATTCTTTGATTTGGCAGACAAAAGGCGGTGTGATCCTAATCGATGAAAATGGTAGACGATTCATGCTCACCCCCATAAACGAAAATGAATTAACAGAACTATCTCTATGATAGAATACAGAGAGAAGCGGAAGTGCCCTCCGATGATAGAAAAGAAGGAGATGTGGCAAGCCGGTATATACCGGTATTCGCCACACCTCCTGAAGGTTTGAGGGTGTCCCAAAACGCAAAATGGAACACCCCCGCTTTGTGTTTAGTGTCTAGAAGTTCAGTTTATAGGATTGTTTACCTATCTGGATAATGTAGGAACCTTGCGGCATCTGCTCCGAGTACTCGCCTGCGGACAAGGACAGGGTCTTGTACACACGACCGTCGAAGGTTACGACATAAGCCCGCTCAGCCTCCGGTGTCCGGATGAACAGGCGGCTGCCGGAAGCCCATACACGCAACTCACCGGCCTCGATCTCCTCGTTGGCGGTCGGATCGTCGCCCTTCACGATACCGGTTACGGTTACTACCACGTTGCTACGGATGTTAGCGACCGTATAGCGACCGTTCGCGTCGGCCGTAAGTGTCGTACCGTTGGCCTTTACTACCATATTGTCGGCGTTATAGCCTGCTTTCACCTCTACGGTGAAGGAGAGGCTACTACCCTCCGTAACGGTAGTGGACCCAGAGGCGGAGATCGTAGCCCCCTCCACGACCGGAAGCGTCACGGTATAGGTAGTCGGGGTTGGCTCGGGTTCCGGTTCGGGTTCGGGGATACGGGATCCGTTCGCCGTGATCACCAGCGTACCGGTGATCTTCTCCAGCGTGAACTTACCGGTGGAACGATCATAAGCGTAATCCGTTCCGGTGGCAAGGGGTGCGTTGCCCATTTTCACGGTAATGCCGCTAGGGAGCTCGTAGCCGGAGCTTGGCTTCAAGGTCAGCTCGATCTTCGCATCCTTGGCCTGCGGCTCAAAGGAAGCGGGTTCGGAGGAGAGGTTCACGAGGTTAAGCACTACCTCGAAGTGACCCTCTTTAACACCCTTGACAGAGATAGAAAGCGGACCGCTCACGTTCGGTATCTCGATCTTGCCGGAAACATTATCATAAGAATACTCCCCGGCACTCAACAGGCGACCATTCATAACGACACTGATCGCGTATGGCAAGTGGTAGCCGGTGTTGGGTTCCAGCTCAGCGGTGAAGGTCTCGCCTTCCTCCACATTCTCCGTGCCCTCGATCGTCACGCCCTCTGCGTTTTCCGTCACGGGATAGAGCTTATTAGCTTTCGCCGTGATCTCGATCGGGCCTAAGACCTTGGTGATAGAGATCTTGCCATTCTGATACGTATGCTCGGCGGGTTTGCCGTTCATCAGTACGGTAACGGCTTGCGGCAACTTATAATCTGCGGGAGCGGTCAATTGGATGTCTAACGACTTGCCATGAGTCACCTTCGTTCCGGACACAAAGTCGGAGGTTAGGTTCGTCAAGTTAAGTTTCACCTCGTAAGTCTTCGCCACGGCAACGGCTGTTACCTCTACGTTTTCGGTCACCTTGGCGATGGAAACCTCGCCGGTAGCCTTGTTATAAGTGTAATCCGTAGCGGCGGCGAGTGCCTTTCCGCCCATCTTCACCACGATAGCCTCCGGCAGGTCGTAGCCCTCGTCCGGCACCAGATTGAACGATAACGGATCTCCATGGGCAACGTTTTCTGGCACATCCATCGGGGTAAGGCTCGTAGCGGTCACCTTAACAGTGTACTGCTTCTTCACGCCCTTGGGGGTAGAGATCGTCAGGGTAGCGTCGATCCCCTTCAACAAGGCGAACGCTCCGGTTTGCTTCTCATAGGTATAGTCCGTACCGGCGGTAAGTGTCTTATCGCCCATCTTCACCGCGATAGAGCCATCGTAGGTATATCCCTCGGCGGCGGCGAACACCACGTTGAACGCGGCCTTCTCGCCAACCGTAAATAGCTGCTCGATCGCGTTCGGAGTCGCCACGACACCCTCGCCCGGCTTCAAGATCACGTTGAAGTGATGGTCGTCGATAGCGGTTGCCGTGATGGTAATATTTTCAGTTACCTTCTCGATAACTACTTTACCCGTCTTCGAATCGTACGTGTACTTAATCGTAGATGGAGTCACCGTGATATCCTCCGGCAAGCGGTAATCCGTAGCGGGCTTCAGCGTGAACTCGAAAGTTTCGTTCTCTTTTACCGGTACGCCTTTCACGATGTCCTTATCAGCGGTCAGGTTCGTCAGCTTACCGGTGATCGTAAAGCTATTCGGCTCAGGATCGGCATAGACAAATAATTCCATATCCGCGGTAACAGCATGTATCTTCACCGTGCCGCTCTTATAATCGGCCGCCTCCGTATAGGTATAGTCTTCACCTTCCTGGAGCGTCTTGTCCGTCTTAATGATAACATCTGTTTTCTTGATCAGATAACCTGGCTTTGCGGTCAGCTTGATCGTACATTCCGAGTTCTCTTTAACGGATAGACCTCCTTCCGGAATATCGGATGTAGCCCCGATCAGCTCACTCGCTTTGATCATATAAGTGACGGCCGGGATAGGCTCGGCATTGGCGGTGATCACCACATCGCCGATGACGGCCGGGATATGGATCCAGCCATTCGAGCTATCATAGGTATAGCCCGTACCGGCTACCAACTCCGTGCCGCCCATCGTAACCTTGATGGATGCCGGCAGGCGATAGCCCGCTTTGTCGCAGAGCAGCTGGCCCGTGAACTTTTTGCCTTCCTCTATCACGTTTTGGGTATTTGCCAACTTCAAGCTGGACGAGTTAAGCGTGACGGTATAGGTTTTGACTGTAGTCGGGTCGATGATGATCTTTGGGACATCAGGAAGGCAGGGAACCTCTTTGTCATCCACATATGGAGTTATATACAAATAGGGCGCATTAGATTCTTGGAATAACGTATGACTCTTGAGTTTGAAAGAATAAGGCGTATTCTCTGCCAACGTTCCAATCGAGATATTCTCTGTTGTAGACAAATAAGAGTCATTTCCACTAGCTGCCTCCAGCAGGATCTCCTTAGCCTGAGCGTCAAATAATTGTATTTGGCCTTCCTTCGCTCCTTGTATAGACATCGAGAGCTTCAACGGTTTTCCGGAGAGTGCTCTTGCCACATCCGTAAAACGGATGGCAAACGGGATCTCCTGATTGACAGTTCCGCGGATCGGGATCTTGTCAAAAGTCCCTGTCATGTTGTCCAAAAATAGCATCTTGTTACCGGATCTCTCAAACGCAGGCTTATTCCGATCGGACTCAGAGAATACTTGTATATCGTAAGTAAGCTCTCCGGCCTTGTCGGATAACACTTTCAAATAATTGACATAGGCTCCGTTTTTAATCTGTTTTAGAAGGACAGATACCTCAAACGAGCCGTTCGCGTCAATCGTTACCTTGTCACCTTTATTCGCTCCAGCGAGGGTATAATCTTCTCCGGTATAAATATCCAGTTTACCGACCCAGTCCGTATATCCTTTCAAGGTATAACGGATGATGACATTATCCTTCGCGTTTGTCAAAGAATAACTGATACCCTGCGTATTAGAATAATTATATTTAGTGTTATCCAATCCAGAAACAGACAGGAATTCCTTATCGAAACCATTCCAATTGATATCAGCGTTCATCGGTTGCTCCGGATCATTCGGATCGTCCGGAACGGGATCGATCACGCCATTGTTGTCAATTCCGGTAGGGATAGTCTCCAAGGCACGCATCACTTCCCAATTGGAACCATCGGCAGAGCAGAGCAAAGCGATACGTTGCCCGTCCGACAAATCGGACGACAGAGTCATCGTGGCAGAATAACCGGTATACTCCCGCCAACCTCCAACGTATGCTTGAAAATTCCTCGCCAAAGGATCCGTTGGTTTTTGTACGATCGCACCATCCTGACCTATCACGCCCAACTCCAAATAGAACACATGATCTTTCAAGGCGTAGTATTTCATGTCGAAACTGACACTCGCATTATTCCCGGACTTACTATAATTCGCCCGTATCAGGTAAGGCCTGATAAAATATTCCTCCCCGCTTTGCTCGGGGCGAATCTCCAACAAGACCGCCTGTCCATCGCTATATCCATTGCCATCCCCCTCTGCATCCAAGGTGGAAAGCACGAAGTAACCGTTAGAATATCCATCCCAACCCCAATTGATATGGAACGTTCCATCCTCGCTGTATCCGTCGCAAACAAATGCATGTCCACCACTACTGCTTTGACCGTCATAGATCATCGGATAACCCAGATCCAGCTCTTTACGCAACATGTCTTTCCACTCATCCCAACGGTAAGCCTCTTTCTGAAGATACCGGATAGAGGGACTATAACCAAACACCTCGGATAACGCTAGCGCCACACGGGAAGTCTGCGTCCCACTTGCGCTGACACTGTAGTTCATCTCTACATTTGCTCCGCAATGGTAAAGAAGCTCGGCTACAGCATCAGCCTGCGCATCATTATAACCACCGCCTTTATAAGAAGAAAGCATATTCCCCCAGTCATAATCTCCGTATGAAAGTTTATGTCCGCTATAATACCCGTCAATCGAATAATAATTATATTCCGGAGGATTCACCGCCCGTATCGGATACTCATGATATTTCATGATGATACCCATAGCGGTAGCCACGCAGCCGGTCACCGTATGTTTACCTTTAATAGTCGGTGTTTGCCGGTTATACGGTTCGCCTTGGCTCCAGTTGGCCGTTTCCAACAACACCTTTTCCCCGGCCGCCCGCAGCGCCGTGCCGCTCATCAGTTGGTTCCACTCGGCGGCGATGTCCGGGGTGGCCTCGATGCCCTTGTCGTTCGCCCACGTGATCTGGTCTTGGTAATAGGCCAACATCCCGCGAAGGTTCTCCGGCAGTTTGTCGGGGTCGAAACTACCCTTGTCGGAGTAGCCTAGGACGGGGCGTACCCGGTCGTCACCCGCCACGATAGCGAACCCCTTCTCGCCGGGGAAGTTGAACACGAAGTAGTCGGCCGAGCCTTCCATCGTACCGCTACGCAGGGCCGAGCCGCTTTGCCCGGGGGCGGCGGCGTACACCAACGATAAATCACTTGCCGAGCGCAGGCCACTGGTCACGCCCTCTCTTTGCGCCACGCTCCCCGCAACCTTGCGGGCCGTGGCCACGTCGATCCGTTCCGCCCACGTCAGCGAGGCCGTAAGGCAGAGGACCAACATTAGTAAAAATTGTTTTCTCATACGTGTATAAATTAAAAGTGGATAAGTATCAAACTCTTTGTTATAAGGCGACCTTGAATACCTCATTTCCCACGCGGATGATATAACGTCCTGCGGATAAAGCCAAGCTCGTATCTCCCGCCGGAAGCGCGACCGCCTGTAGCAGCCTGCCGTCAAAAGCGCTGATATAGACTTTCGAGGGGCTGGCCAAGTGTACGCTCAAACGACCGTCTTTTCCCCATACGGTAGCGGCCTTTGCCATCGGGATCTCCCCGTTGGCGGTCGGGACTGCGGCTGTCTTGAGAGCCAGGTCATACGTTCCCATGCTCGTCTCTATATTTCCCACCATCCGCAAAGGCGTAAAGACAATTCCATATTCCGTCTCGGGATCCAACCCGTCCAACGGCATGGAGGAGGCGTCCGCGGGCACGTCTACCACGTCGGTCAAACGTCCGGTAGCCTTCTCATAGACCTTGGAGCGATATCCGGTAGCGCCCGGGAACAGGTTCCAGCTCAAGGTGGCTCTGTCGTAGCGGGTCTCCTCGATAACGGGTATCGACACCCGGCCGGTTTGCCGCCCTCGAAGCGCATGCTCTGCTTCGACAGTCCCACTGGCATTCCTGTACCAGTACCAATACCAGAAAGTCTGGAGGATTACCCCCTCGAATTTCTCTCCGGGCAAGAACTCCGCCTCATGGCAGATGTCTTCCGACATGATGATACCATCCCCCCGGCAATAGCCGAAATAATTCCCCCGAGGATCGACCAGCCTTGCGTTCACGTCCACAGGTATCCAACCGTACCGCTCCAGATAGAAATCCGCCCAGACGTGATGAGACCCGTCGGGTCTTACCGTAACGATATGTTTAGCCGGTATCTTTTTAGCTCTCATCAGATTGACAAATATGGAAGCAAGGTTACCGCAATCACCTCCCCCGTCAGAAAGGATAGTCGCTATCGGGTTTATCCCGGTGTCTGTATACAGATACTTAAAATTCGCCGCCACGTACTCGTAGCACAAGCGAGCGTAATCCAAGATCTCGCCGCCGGACTCGCCCCAAAGCCTGTCTGACACGGAGCGGATCGTCGGATTGCTCGTATCGATATATCCCCCCTTATCCGCGGTATATCGCTTATAGATAGCGGATTCAGTATCATACGGATAGAGCGTGGTGAATTGTGCCATATCGATGTACATAGGATAGAGCGTGACTGAGAACTCCTCGCTTAACGTATACGATTCGCCGGAGGACGGCTGTCCGTCCGTCTTTATGTCTCTCAAATATCGGTTCGAGGCATCCAAATCGAGAACCGTACCCGAGGATCCCTTGAGCCCGACTACGTCTTGATAGATATTACTGACAGGAACGGGTAAGATCACGCTCATCTTTGTCAAATCACAATCCTCGTTTCTCAGCGTGACACTGTTCTTTACTTGGTAAGAGCTTTGCGCAAGCATCGCTTGCATGTTCATCGCCAATGCAGCGGTAAGTAGCAGATATCTCATAAGCTATACAATTAAAGGTACATATGGTTTTAACATTTATTCATTGGTATATATACATAAACCTCTATTCTGTTATTTATTTCCGATAAACCGAACATTTCGATATTTACGATACCCAAATACAGAAGTTACGAACCCTCTCAGATGTTTCATGTCGCTGTCACTCGGACAGTCGAAAAGAAACGCCAAAGACAGTGCTTCAACATTGTTCCGAGAGAACTTAATACTTTTTTATTGTAAAAATGAGCACTTTTTAACAAAAAGTCCGGGTACCTATTAAAAAAAATAACACTTGTGACAAATATTTTAATATCTTTGCAATGGGTGATACAGAAAAAACATAGTTCTCTCGGTACTTAAGTGAAAAATCAATAAAACACGAAAGCCACCAACCACAGAACTTTAGATTTCAACGCCAAACAATAGACGCTTCCGCAAGGCGTATCAGGATTCAACTCGAATACAAACGTGGCAATTAGCAGAGGCTATAAGAAAACGACACTATACAACTATCTGTTTTACAACCATATAAACAATTTAATCTAAATATTAGATCTCTGATTTTATGTTTCAGCTAGATTTAAAGACCTTTTTTTAAAACTCCTTTCCGGGATGGTCTTTTCTTTCTACCGACTTTTTTCCGAGCTTTCATGCCCCATCTGAGTTTATGAGCCTTTTTTTTACGGCACATAGCAATAAGGTAGGAGGAAGTGAGAAAAGTTTTGGACGACAAAAAATGTTGGGGACAGCGAAACCAGCCAGCGTTATTTTTTTCGGAACAAAGGGCGAAGACCGGAACTTTTTCGTATCTATCTACCGAAATAAATTTGCCGTTCAAAAACAAAGGGTCTCAGATGGAGCTATGAAAAACACACATAAAGGGAGGCAGAAAACAAGGAAAAGGGCAGTACGGAAAGTAAAACAAACCATACGGTTTTGCTTGCAAAACCGTATTCCTATCTCCCTGCCACCCGTGACTGGGGAAAAAGGTTAACAATGGACTGCCGGGACAAACGGTTAAAGGTCGGGACTGCAAAACGGAAGAAGAAGGTTGTTTCGGCATGGACGAAACTCTAGATGATGACTGTTGCAATCCCGCCCACGTTTGGAACTTCTCTTTTCAGGTTTACCCATAATCAGCCACATAACGGATGACTACGGGTAAACTTGGAATGAGAACAGTCATTCCGATGAAGGGGAGGAAAAAATCTGTGTGAACGCAAAAACGCCCTCGGATATGTAGCAAAAAAAAAGCGGCACCAGGCCGCTTCAATCATTTAGTTGCTTTTTTCTTTTTAGGGGCAACCTTCTTTTTAGGCTGATCCGGTTTTTCCTCTTCTTTCTCCGGAGTAGGATAAAACCTGGTGGCTACCATAATGACGCGGTCACGCTTCTCACCACTTTTTGAATCCGTCCATTCTTCCGGCCTGAAGTAGCCTACAACGGTAATCAGCTCTCCTTTTTTCAATACATCGAAGGAATCCACCGCTTCATTCTTTCTCCAGGCTTCAATCCCAATGAAAGCGGAAACATAAGAGGTTTCTCCACCTGTCTTGTCTGCACGGCTGACCGCGATAGAGAAGCGTGCCACGCTGGCTGTTTCAAAACTACGGATTTCCGCATCCTTACCGATAAAACCTGTCACTGCGAATAAATTTTCAATCTTTTTCATATCTCTGATTTTTTAGAAGTTAATTAATCAATTTTACAGCGCAATAACTGATTGTTGGTTGGGGGACACCATGAAAAAAGATATAAATACACTTTTTACGCTTATCGGAAAAAGGAAAATTTGTAACTTTTTTATTGGTGAAGATGGCAACAAATAATCCGGATTAAATATGCTTTGTGAGCGGGGCGGAAATCTAAATACGAAACAAGATGAAAATAGGATATGCCCGTGTTTCCACCAAGGAACAACATCTGGATATGCAACTGGAAGCGTTGAAGGCTGCCGGATGCGAGAAGATCTTCTCGGAGAAAATGACCGGCCGCCAACAAAACCGCCCGGAACTGGAAGCCTGCCTGAATTTTCTACGGGAAGGTGACACGCTTGTCGTATATAAGCTGGACCGGCTTGGCCGTTCGCTGAAGAATATCCTTACGCTATTGGAAGATTTCAAGAATAGGGGCATCCAATTCACCTCACTGCAAGACAACATCAGTACGGAAGGCGCAATCGGCCAACTGATGAACAACATTCTCGGTGCTTTCGCCCAATTTGAGCGTGACCTTATTTATGAGAGAACCCAAGAAGGCAGAAGAATCGCCAAGGAAAAAGGTGTCAAATTCGGCAGGAAGACACTTATCAACAAAAACAACATCGCCAAGCAGAAAAGCTGCATCCAGCTCTATGAATCCGGAACACCGGTAAGGGAGATACAGAAAATATTAAATATAGGCAGTAGCGGAACGGTATATCGTTTATTACGAAGAAATGGCATTGCGCTGAAATCCGAAAGGAAAAATAAAGATTGTCATCAATAATGAGCAGTGATAATCAAAGATTTTTCTGCTAATATTGCATAAACAACATATGGTCATTAGGGCTTGTTCCCTTTTTTACATTTTAACTTAACGAGCCTCGGTCTTGCCGGATGTACAATTTTCAGATACCGAGGTAGTATAATCCCAGATGATGTTTTTGCGATCATTGGTAATGCCAATAGAAATAGGCAACAAGCGGAGATGGGGATTGAATACAAGGCTTAGTATTTTATCCGGTAGTAATCAAGTAGGGCCTTGTAGCTGTCCTGTGCGGTGAGGCAAGTGTCACGCAGATACTCTCGGATTGTCGGCCATTGTTGCAGACCACGATAATAGAACATCTTCAACTCGTCCGTAACGATGAACGGTACGAAACCATTAGCCAGGTATTCTTTGAGCATCACAAGTCGGCCCACACGACCGCTGCCATCCTGGAATGGATGTATTGTTTCGAAACGTTGATGCAGATCAAGAACATCATCTAATGACTTTTTCTTCTTGGCATTATACTCCTTCAGGAGAGCTTTGATTTCGCATTTGACATCTTCCCGGCACTGTTATTTCGTTGCCGCCTACTTCATTAGGGATACGCTTATATTCACCCACGGCAAACCACTCCTGCGACTGTCGGCAGTACCGGATTTAAGTATAACGTGGAGTTCTTTAATCAGGCTCTCGGTCAATGATAAGATCGATGCATCTGAAGTGATTGACAGTCTCAATGATGTCATCCACTTTTATGCTTTCGCCCTCTATGTCAATAGTATTGGTCTAATACCAAAATCAGACCATTCAGGTTTAAAATATCACTTATTCTCAAACTTATAAAACATGAAAAAGAGTGAAGCAGCCTTCAGAACAGCTATTTTACAGGATGTGGCAGCCAGTTGTTTCATTTCATCAAAAGTCAGGTATTCTCTTAGTATCTTCCCAGTCTATTTTTGAAAGAGTATCTCTTGATATCGTTCTTCTGCCAATCACCGAAAGCAGGGTACACTTTCATGAAGAGATAAACCATACGGGTAGGCTTTCTCGTTATTGTTACAACCGATCATATCGAAATTCAAATATCCTTTCACATTCCTTATCTCCGGTAATACGACTTTATTTAAACTTTGATTAATGTGTATAATACTTTGGTAATTTTTCACCGAAATATTAATTAAGTCATTCGCTTACTTTTGCATTTCATGCGTTAAACAATCGGTGTGGCCTGTATACGGCGACACTTCTTCATCGTTATTTTTCATATAGTAAAGACACTTGGCTGTAACTTGCCATTTGCGGAATACTGGAACCTTTGCCGGGCAAAAAGCCAAACCCGGACGGAGGAAAAGAATTGGAGGAGGCAACCCACAGAAAGGGCGATCCGATACAATCAATAAATTAACCAGCTACACCCTGGCGCGAGCGAAATAATCCATCATAGACACTATATATCTAAGTAACGGTACCAGTACACCTATTACGTATATTATAGCGTACCCCAAAAGGACTAAAGGTAATATTTTACGATAAAGACATGCTATAGCAAGTAATATAAACGAGAAGGAAAAGCCATAAACTCCTATTTGAAAACCGGGTATCAATTCATAAACAGGTACGGGTTCCGGATGAAGCATGGCTCCGGCCACAATAGAATAAAGGCTGGTCAATAATATAAGCAGCGTATATAAGCAACTCTTAAGAATCCCGGGATCATTCCTTTTACAAAGGGTTATTGTCTGGATGTCACTCCTAAGAAACTCAATCCCCAATAAAATAGCCACTATAATGCCTGTATCAAAAGTATTCATTCCAATCACGTTTAGTGCAAATATATATATTAATTCCGAAAGGTCACGCTTTGACTTATTGCAGGATGTAGCATCCGATAGTCTGGAAAGCATTTTTTTGGTT
>PVMO01019887.1_pt1 | contig 66269 bp, 56 predicted proteins | sample 1853421 | NCBI WGS metagenome assembly PVMO01 (sample SAMN08533511, study PRJNA380276) | Human gut metagenome, whole genome shotgun sequencing project.
ACGAAGAAGGAAACTGTGCGGATAACAGCGAAGCGCATGATCATATTTGTGATCATGACGATCTTGTCAGCAGTGATCTTTCCACTTGCCGGATATCACGTGTGGGCGTTCGGTATTGTACTGATCCCATATCTGTTTAGCTGCATGGCATTAGACATGAAGGAAGCGATTGCTCCTATTGCAGTGCTTTGTACACATTATGTTTCAGCTAAGAGCTGCAGTCCGTCCATGATCCTGAACGAATTCCTGATCCTGGTGATCGGAGCGGGGATAGGCACACTGTGGAATCTCTATATGCCGGATGGCAGAAGACAACTGTTGGATTATCAGAAAACCGTGGATGATAAAATCGTGTACATCTTACACAGAATGGCGATCTACATTGAACTGGAGGACAAAACGGATTATACTGGAAGCTGCTTTGATGAACTGGATGCAATGCTTGTGAACCTGAAAAAAGAGGCATTACGATATATGAATAATCATCTGATCACAGAGGATGATTACTATTACGAATATATGCAGATGCGGGCAAGACAGTGCGTGATACTGAAAAGAATATATGCAGACATCATCCGTCTGACCACTACGCCGGAGCAGGGGAAAGCACTGGCAGATTTTATACGTCAGACTGCCGATGAATTTGAAGAACAAAATAATGTGGAAACCCTGCTGTCGGAGTTAGAGAGACTGCACCACTATTATGAACAGCAGCCGCTCCCGGTCACACGACAGGAATTTGAAAACCGGTCCATGCTGTACCATATCCTGGAAGACATGAAAGCGTTTCTTGACATCAAAAAAGACTTTATCACAGCAAGATAATGCGAGACTTTGAACAGAGAACATAACAATATAAAAAACGAGATCAGGAGGCTATCGGAAATGACGGAAAGAGAAAAAATGTTAAGCGGAGAGTTGTATGATTCATCGGATAACGAATTGGAACAATTACGTTTGCATGCACGTAAATTAGCAAGAAGATATAATTTGACAGATGAGGATCAGCAAGAGGTGCAGACACAGATATTGCGGGAATTATTGCCGGCAACAGAGGAACTTCCGTATCTGCAGGCACCGGTCTATTTTGATTATGGATGTCATACTTACTTCGGAAAATATAGCTCTGCTAATTTTAATTTCACATGCTTAGACGTAGGTGAAATACATATAGGGGATAATGTGATGATCGGTCCTAATGTTACATTGGCAACTCCTATGCATCCATTATTGCCTGAGGAGCGTAATGTCAGGAAAAGAGAAGATGGCAGCCTTTATACTCTTGAGTATGCGAAGCCGATCACTATAAAAGATAATTGCTGGCTGGCATCCAATGTGGTTGTTTGTGGTGGTGTAACCATAGGGGAGGGATGTGTAATAGGAGCAGGAAGTGTTGTGACCAGAGATATTCCTCCCTATAGCCTGGCAGCCGGCAACCCATGCCGTGTTATTCGCAAAATAACCGAAAAAGATCATATGATTTTAACATAGAAAATTCGTGGGGTTAACATGTTAAACAAAGAAATACAATCAGACAGGAAAAACAAAAATATAATAGGTATGATGCAAAGCTGTCTTATATTGATCCTGGTGGTTCTTATTATTATGATAATGGCACAGATTACCAGATTACAAGGGACTGCACGTGTGATCAATTATGCAGGTCTGGTGCGTGGAGCCACGCAGCGCATGGTGAAATTAGAAATTACAGGAAGCCGGAGCGATGAATTGATAAAATATCTGGATGATATTCTGAGCGGATTAAGATATCAGGATGGACATTATGATCTGGTAAAGCTTCACGATAAAGAATATCAGGATAAATTGCAGGTTCAGAGTGATTATTGGGAGAAATTAAAAACAGAAATCGAGGCAGTAAGAAGCAAGGGCTATCAAAATACAGATATTGTGAATATGAGCGAAATTTATTTTCATATGACAGATGAAACGGTATTTGCTGCGGAAAATTATTCAGAAAAAATTGCAGTAAAGATACGTACGATAGAACTGTTGTCAGCGCTGGATATGTTGTGTCTGGTAATTCTGGTTATTATGCAGACGCTGACAGCTATGAAGATGGCAATGAAAAATAAGCTGTTAGAACAGAGGGCATATACGGATGCCCATACCGGGCTGCCTAATAAAGGTGCCTGTGAGGCTCTGCTTAGAGATCAGGATACCATTGTTGAGCCTACAGCCTGCATCATGTTTGATCTGAATAATCTGAAGACTACAAATGATACCATGGGACATTCGGCAGGAGACCGGTTGATCATGGATTTCGCCCGGCTTTTACGCAGCGTGATCCCGGACAAGCATTTTGTGGGAAGATATGGCGGAGATGAATTCATGGCTGTGATTTATCATACAAGCAAAACGGAGATTGAGGAACTGTTACAAGGCTTAAGCAGAGAAAAAGACAGATGGAATAATAACGAAAATCAAATTCCGATCGACTATGCATGCGGATGGGCACACTCAACGGATGAAGGAACCTGCACGCTGCAGATGTTACTGGATAAGGCAGATTCCTATATGTATGAAAATAAACAACTATGCAAGAAGTATAATTTATGTTTACGTCAAGGAACTCAAAAATAGAGTAACTATTCAGAACCCCATTCGCAGAACGCAGTTTTGCAGCTCTGAATAGTTACAAAAAGAATACAAACTAGAATTATGAAAAGCCTCCATACGGGAGACAGAATTTAGATTAATTTTCACCAGTTTCTAGCAATAGAACCACTAATATGTAGTAGAAAATAATTTAATACTTTTTTTTATAGACTTTTCCAATAAAGTATGCTATCTTATAGCAGCTTATGGATAAACAAATGTGATAAAAGATCAATAATTTACAAAGAAAGGGAAAACTATCATGGAAAAGATTAAAAAGCGTATAGCTAACTTAAAGGTTGCAGGAAAATTAAAAGTATATCGAATGACAGTGCTTGTTATGACATTATTTTTAGTGTTGGTGGCACTGATCTCGACATTAGTGATCCGTTCAAATATAGAGAAGATTACGGAGGTCTGGTCTCCGTCATTTGAATATCTGCAGGATTTAGAGACAATGACTGCGAAATACAGAATCAAGCAGTACCAGCATCTGGTAGAATCAGATGCAGCAGTCATGAACTCCTGCGAAGAAGAAATCCAGAAGCTGGAGAGTCAGATCCAGGATACCAGTGCGAAGCTGAATGCGATTATCACTGCAGACAGTGATGCTAAAAAAGGACAGGACGATTACGAAGTAGCAAACGCTGCATGGGAAAAATACAGGGCTGCTTCAGATGAAATCCTGAAGTTGAGCCGTGAGAATAAACAGCAGGAAGCAGCAAGGCTGATGATCGGAGAGGGGTATGAAGAATATAAGGCTTTTGCTGAGAAATTAACTATATTACGTGACGAGTTCCATGTAGAATTAGACCGGGCAAAGACCATGACCAATGTATGCACCATCATCATATTTGTCGTGATTGTGGCAGCGGGTCTTGCGATTGCTGTAGTGACGACACTGATTGGAAAGATCATTACCAATTCCATTACTGAGCCGGTAGAACAGATAGATGCAGCAGTTGCCAGCCTGCGTAAGGGCGAACTGTCTAATGTAGAAATGCTTACCTATGAGTCTGAGGATGAGCTTGGCGATACCATCAAGAATCTGAAAGAAGCCATGGGTATTCTGGCAGATTATGTCAGAGAGATCTCTGTGGAGGTAAAGGCAATAGCGCAGGGTGACCTGACCAGAAATGGTGATGATATTACAGATTTCCTAGGCGATTTCTCGGAATTGAAGACATCACTGCTGTATATTCTGAAACGGTTTAACAGTACCCTGACCGAGATCAGAAATCTGGCAGAACAGGTATCATCGAATGCATCCGAGGTGGAAAATGCATCAAAATCCCTGGCGGACGGTGCAACAGAGCAGGCAGGAGTCATCGAGGAATTGAATGCCACCATTGATACGGTCGTGGATCTGGCGGCAGATACAGCGAAGGAAACACAGAGCGCATCTGCACGTGTAAAAGCTTCTGCAGATAAAGCGAACGAAGAAAAAGAAAAAATGAACGATCTGCTGATGGAAATGGAGCACATTACAGAAATCTCCAAGGAGATCGGTAATATTATCACAGATATCGAGGATATTGCATCCCAGACCAACCTGTTATCCCTGAATGCTTCCATTGAAGCTGCCAGAGCAGGAGAAGCAGGAAAAGGCTTTGCAGTAGTGGCAGATCAGATCGGCAAGCTGGCAGCAGACAGTGCAAAATCTGCTGTAAATACAAGAGATTTGATCGATAAGACCTTAGTGGAAATCGAAAATGGCAATACGATTACAAGAACAACAGCAGACGCATTCAATCAGATCATTGCAGATATGGAGTCCTTTGCAGAGATTGCACAGAACACCATGGAGAAAGCAAACTCCCAGGCAGAGTCCTTGGAACAGATCGGTCAGGGAATTGAACAGCTGTCCGGTGTGGTACAGGGCAATGCAGCATCCTCAGAAGAGAATACTGCAATCAGTATTAATCTGGCAGAGGGAGCAGCCAAGATGCATGACCGCGTGAATATCTTTAAGTTATTCTAGAAAATGACAGGAATAGAGTGAAGTATTCATAAGGAAGGTTATTGTTGTGATTAATGATATATTTAAAGTGTTTGGAGAGCAGACAGCAGAAATCTTATTTCAGATCATTACAGAATGTATGGATGATTACCTGTATATATTTGATCTGCAGAATAATATCTTTGAGATTTCACAGTCAGCTGTGAAACGGTTTAATATGTCGAAAAATGTTCTGACAGATGCTGCAAATGAAGTTATGAAGGTAGTATATGAGGAAGACCGCAGGATGCTTGCAAAGCATCTTGCGGATATATGCGAAGGAAGAGAAAATGTACATAATCTTCATTACAGGTGGCTTGATAAAGGCGGTATGCCTGTATGGATCAACTGTCGTGGTATCGTGATCAATGATCAGCAGGGAAATGCGGAGTATTTGATCGGGTGTCTGAATGAAACCGGCAACAGGAAAAGAGCCGATAATGTCACCGGACTGCTTGGGGGTCCGGAATTCCTTGATTACCTGCGTGCACAAAAAGACCCCATTACCAAGGGGTTTTTTATGCATATAGGAATCGATGATTTCGGAGCGATCAATAGCTCCAGGGGAGCTGATTATGGTAATTATATCCTGAAAAGCGTAGCCGACTGTATGAAGGAATGCCTTTCAGACAAGCAGAGAATTTACCATCTGGTAGCGGATCAGTATGTGATCGTGGATCTGGAAGCTTCCTCCGCAGAAGACGCTGTGGCACTGAAAGAAAAGATTACAGATAAACTTCATAATTTCATAATAGCCGAAAATTATGAAGCTATATTTTCTATTTCTATTGGTGTTATAGATGCAGCAACATTTTGTGAGGGAACCGAAGAATGCCGCAAAAAGTTTGAATTTGCCTTGAAACAGGCAAAAGGCATGGGTAAAAACGGATTCTATGTTTTTGACCAGGATGACTATGAGGCCTTTTTGCAAAAAGGAAGAATTGTAGCAGCACTTCGTAATGCTATTGTAAACAATTATGAAGGCTTTGAAGTCAATTATCAGCCGATCGTGGACTGTCAGTCCGAACAGATCATTGGAGCAGAGGCACTGATGCGTTTTTCCATGATAACGGAAGAAGGGCGGGAGTTTGTTTCACCGATGGAGTTTATCCCATTATTGGAAGAGACCGGATTGATCATTCCCGCCGGAAGATATATTTTGAACGAAGCTGCAGTAATGTGCTGTGAAATGCAGAAATATATTCCTGACTTCCGGATGAATGTAAATGTATCCTATGTTCAGATCCTGCAAGGCGATGTGGAGCGGGATATTCTGGATGCAATTCAAAAATATTCATTACAGCCGGAATGCTTATGTGTTGAAATGACAGAGAGCGGATTTATGGATATGACACCTTCGTTCTGTAAATTCCGTAAAACTCTGGACAAGAACAGGATCCCCTTCGTGATCGATGATTTTGGAACAGGATATTCGAATCTTCATTGTATCCGTGATATGAATCCGAGTTATGTGAAAATGGACAGGGATTTTACGGCCAAGGCGATGAACAGTGCCAGGGATTATGAATTATATAAAAATATCATTCCCATGGTACATAGTATTAACGTCAGGATATGCGCAGAAGGCATCGAGGAAAGAGAATGGCTTCTGAAAATGAAAGAAATGAAGGTGGATTATCTGCAGGGATATTATTTTGGAAGACCATGTGGAAAGAAACAGTTTCTGCAACAATATACCAGAGGCATCAACGTTAAATAAAGAGAGTAAGGCAGACTCAGCTATGTGGGGCTGCCTTATTTTATGGTCTTATCAGAAGGATGAGTTCCTAACGGCTTGTCTGAGTCTCTCCAGGTCATCTACATCAGGGTGAGACAATGCACAGTCAAAATTCTGGATCAATACATCAAGATTTGCCGGATGATCAGGAGCTTCCTTCATTTTCAAGTAGCGTTCCCGGACAGACTGCGGCATTCTGCCCTGACACATATACTCTCCGACGATAACATTGCTTGCATCAACGAACTGCTTAACCTGATTCAGGATTTTCCGGAAATAGATATCACTGCCACCAAAGCCTGCAGTTCCAAACAGAAAAATCTGTTTATTCTTTAACTGCGATAATAGCTGTAATGTCTTGGTATCTGCATTCCCCTTGTCTGTCCAAAATCCGATATAGAGCAGTTCGGAAGAAGGGATCACGGTGTCGGACACACCGAAATACTCACATTCATCCTGAGGTAATGCCTCGTGGATCGCATCAGCCAGCACCTTGGTATTACCTGTTAAGCTGCTATAAACGATGGAATATTTTTTATTCTTCATATCATGTTGTCTCCTTTCATAGGATCATGAAATTATCATATCGCATTTCTATTTTAGTTCGGAAAGCATGATTTGTCGAATGAATTTTCCATAAACATTTTACGGGGTAAAATAGATAGTTACTTTTTTCAGCGGCTTGTGATAAACTTGTTGATAAGTGGGTGAAAGATCATGGACAGAACCCCGATAAGGGAATAAAAGCGGGGGCTGCCCCGGTATCATTTAATGAGGTAGAAAAGTTGACAGAAGAGAAATATACGATCCGAAAGTATAAAAGAATTTTATTTTATGTAGTGATATGTGTGCTGCTTGCGGCATTCCTTTTGGGACAATATATTTACCCAAGTGAAAGGGAACCGGTCACGGAGGAAAGCATTACTTATACCGGAACCTTTTACCGGGTGCTGGCAGACGGAACCAAAGAGGAAATCCCGGTTCCGGGCAAATGTGATGTGCCTGCCGGAGAGCCTCTGGTCATCCGGTCAGTGCTCCCACAGGATTATCATGAAAATACGATCGCCATCAGGTCCTCTCTGGAGAATGTGCGCATTTACATCGGTGGGGAACTGAGGGCGGTGTATGATACGGAGAATACCAGACCTTTTGGGAAAAATTCTGCCAGTGGGTATGTGTTCTGCGAGACATCCGGCGAGGATGCGGGACAGGAAGTGCGGATTGAACTGCAGTCCTTTACCGACAAGTATTCCGGTGTCGTCAACACGGTATATTGTGGGGATAAATCAGATATCTGGGCATATATGTTCCACTGCTATTTTATGGTAACTCTGATCGCCTGCGCCATGCTGTTTGCCGGACTGGTCGTGCTGATCATCAGTCTGGTGCTTGATATTATATATAAGACGAGATTTGATCTGGAGTACCTGGGATGGTGCATGCTCCTGGGAGCAGTGTGGATGCTGGGAGAATCGAAGCTGCGCCAGCTGTTTGTTTCCAATGCTTCTATTCTGTCGAATATGTGCTTCTTCGTTGTGATGCTCTGCCCGGTTCCGATCATGTTCTATATTGACAGTGTGCAGCAGGGAAGGTACCGGAAGGTCTATCATGTGGCAGAGTGTATCACCTGTGTGAATTTTGTACTATGCACGGCCTTACAGCTACTGAATATCGCAGATTTTATCTCGACAATGTTCTTGTCCCACCTGGTGATCGCAGGAACGTTCCTGACGATATTTATCACCATTTGCCGGGATCTTATCCAGGGAACAGCCAAACATTACAAGCTTCCGCTGATCGGACTGGTAGCTGCCATGATCGCAGTCATGCTGGAAGTGACAGCGGTGTATCGAGTGGTGTCATTGTCCGGGATCTTTATCGCAACCGGACTGGTGGTCCTGCTGGTCGTTACGCTGATCCAGACAATGGACCGCATCCGCGAGCTGGAGCTGGCCAGGCAGAGAGAGGCCAGGGAAAGCCTGGATTATCTGACTGGTCTTCCCATGCGTCATAAGGGTGAAAAGCTGATCCTTGAGAAAATGCAGGAGCATGATGGCTGTCTGGGATTTGTCGATATGGATAATCTGAAGAAGATCAACGATGTCTATGGACATAAGGCAGGGGACCGTGCTCTCAGGCTGGTAGGAGCAATGCTCACAGAGTGCATGGAGAACGCAGTGGTCTGCCGGCTGGGAGGAGATGAATTCCTGTTCTATCTGCCGGCGGCATCAGAAGCAGAGATGAGCATGCGGATAAGAAAGCTGTTTGACAGCTTTGGTGCGGCAAAAAATGTCACGGCGGAGACTTCACCGGCATCCTTGTCCTGCGGTCTGTGCATGTGCAGACAGGGAGGAAACTTTGAAGAATATTATATAAAAGCGGATAAGGCGTTGTATTATGTCAAACAGAACGGCAAGAACAATTACCGGTTTTATGAGGAGCTGGAGGAACAGCAGCTCACGAAGCGATCAGTAAATAATGAGGGGATACTTATAAAAGATTCTTAGGGTAGTAGGAGCTGATATGGCGTATCAATATGAGAAGGTAAATCACGAACTGCTGGTTCCACAGATCGAAGACCAGCTGATGATGTATATGAAGCAGGAGAACATAGCCATCGGAGAAAAGCTGCCCAGTGAGTACAAGCTGGCGGAGCTGTTCGGTGTGGGGCGCAGTACGATCCGTGAGGCTGTGAAGAGCCTGGTGACTAAGGGTGTCCTGGAGGTGAAGCGAGGCTCCGGCACCTATGTCAGAAGCACAGAGATGGTGGCAGAGGATCCCCTGGGGCTGGCGCAGTTCGAGGATAAGTATCGTCTGGCAATGGAACTGTTCGAGGTCAGGATTCTGCTGGAGCCGGAGGTCGCCGCTGTGGCAAGCAGGAATGCCACGGAAGAGGAGAAGCAGCATATCAAAGAGCTGTGTGATGAGACCGAACGGATCTATCTGGAGGGGAAGAACCACATCCCCAAGGATATGGAATTTCATGAGGCTATAGCAAAATGCAGCGGCAACCGCGTGTTTGAGGTACTTGTCCCCATTATATACACTGCGGTGACGACTTTTGCCAATCTGACCAACAGACAGCTCATGAAGGAGACCATAGAGACCCACAGAGCCATCACCGATGCCATCCTCCGGGGAGACAGCATGGGGGCAAAGTGTGCTATGATCATGCATCTGACCTACAATCGTCAGAAACTCCTGGAACTGATCGAACAAAGAGAAAAGTCATCAGACAAGTTAATGCCATAAAATGACAAGTATTGATAAAATTATACGAAAAACCAGCCTGGGTAACACCATCAGGCTGGTTTTTTTATGCGATATGTGGAAAAAAGATGTAGATTTGAAACAACTTGAAGAAGGCACCAAAGACATTTATACTTAAGATACAAAGAAAGATGTCAGACATATAGAGAGAACAAACGGTTACAGAAAAATAGGAGGTATGAAAATGACAGAGTTTGTTGCTTCGCCGGAAAGATTGATTATTGGAGCACTGTTAGGCTTCGCAGTATTACTTTTTTTGATCATTAAGCTTAAGATCCAGCCGTTCATCGCGATCATGTCTTCCGCACTGATCATAGGCCTGGTGTCCGGAATGCCCTTTTCCATGATCACGGACACTCTGGCTGAGGGTGTCGGCAATACCCTGCAGACCATTGCCATACTGATCGGTCTGGGCTCCATGTTCGGAGCGATCCTGCAGGTATCCGGTGGCGTGGAGGTCATTGCGGATACGCTGCTCAAGGTATTCGGAGAGAAGAAAGCGCCCTGGGCATTAGGCATTACGGGACTGATCGTGGGAATGCCGGTATTCTTCGAATCCGGTCTGCTGATCCTGATCCCTGTGGCATTCGGAATTGCCCGCAAGACGAACAAATCCGTATTTAATTATTCCATCCCCCTGCTGGCAGGCTTGGCGATCGGACATGCTTTTGTGCCTCCCACACCGGGACCGGTGCTGGTAGCGGAAATGCTGGGAGTAGAGCTCAGCTATGTCATCATACTGGGCATCGTCATCGGTATTCCGGCGATGATCCTGGCAGGACCGGTGTTCGCCGGATTTATCGGTAAAAAAATCCATTGCACGGTGCCCTCTTCCTATCTGGAAAATGAAAAAGAAGCAGAGCAGAAAAATACCGGTAAAAAACCGAATTTCTGGCTGATCGTATGTATCATCCTGCTTCCGCTGTTTTTGATCATCCTGAATACATTGTCCTCCGTGATCCCGTTCATGAAGCCGGCACAGCCGGTTCTGGAATTCCTGGGTACTCCGGTCATCGCACTTTTACTGTCAACGATCTGCGCCATGCTGTTTTTGGGACTGCCCGGTGGCTTCAGCATCAAAGAGATCACGAACATTATGACGAATTCCCTGCACTCCTGCGGTAATATCATCCTGCTGATCGCCGGCGGCGGAATGCTGAGATTTATCCTGCAGAACTCCGGGATCGGAGAATTGTTCGGTAATTTCGTAGGCAGCCTGCCTCTGCCGATGGTACTGGTAGCATTCCTGGTGGCAGCAGTGGTCAGAATCTCTGTGGGCTCGGCAACAGTGTCCATGACCATGGCAGCGGGGATCATTGCTTCCATGCCCATGGTATCCGGGTTCTCACAGTTACAGCTTGCCACGATCACCATTGCCATTGCGGCAGGCGGCACAGCCTTCAGTCATGTGAACGATTCCGGCTTCTGGCTGTCCAAATCTTTGTTTGAGGTGGATGAGAAGACCAATCTCAAGACCTGGACTGCCATGGAGACCATTGTGGGTATCGTGGGAGTGATCGGAGCTACTATCGTATGGTTTGTAGTGTCTTAAAGAAAAGGAGAGATGATTATGCTTAGAAGTGAAGAAGTGAGAAAACTGGCACCGGAGATGGATCCGCTGCGTATGGGAATGGGCTGGAAGGTAAGTGATCTGTCCAAGCCGCAGGTCATGGTGGAAAGCTCCTACGGAGACAGCCATCCCGGCTCCGCCCATCTGAATATATTCGTGGAAGAAGCGGTAAAAGCTGTGGATGAAAATGGCGGTAAGGCAGCCAGATATTTTGCTACTGATATGTGTGACGGTATCGCCCAGGGCCACGATGGGATCAATTACTCCCTGGCACACCGCGACGCCATTACGAATCTGGTGGAGGCACAGGCCAATGCCACAGTATTCGATGGAGGCGTATTCATAGCCAGCTGTGATAAATCCATGCCGGCCATGCTGATGAGTATCGGACGCCTGAAGGATATGAGTGCGATCGTTGTGACCGGAGGAGTCATGGAGGCACATGAGCTGCCGAAGAAATATGTGGTGGACGATCCTGCCTGCAGGATCAATGAGCTCCTTACTCTGGAACAGATTGGTAAATTCGATGCCTGGGAGAAGACGGGAGTCATCCCCAATGAACAGTTGGATTATTATAAGCAGCATGCCTGCCCCAGCTGCGGAGCGTGCTCCTTTATGGGCACGGCGTCCACCATGCAGATCATGGCGGAGGCTCTGGGACTGATGCTTCCGGGCACCGCACTGATGCCCTCCACGGCACCGGAATTACGTCAGGCAGCCTACGATGCGGGAAAACAGCTGATGGAGCTGATCGCAAAAGGGATCAAAGCCTCTGATATCGTAACGAAGGAAAGCTTTGAAAATGCGATCATGGTGCATGCAGCCATTTCCGGCTCTACCAATGCCACCATGCACATCCCCGCCATTGCCCATGAATTCGGTTTTGAGATTGATGCAGATACCTTTGACCGCCTGCACAGGGGCGCTCATTACCTGTTGAATATCCGTCCTTCCGGAGACTGGCCCGCACAGTATTTTTACTATGCCGGCGGTGTTCCCCGCGTCATGGAAGAGATCAAGAGCATGCTGCATCTGGATGTCATGACGGTGACGGGCAGGACATTGGGTGAGAACCTGGAGGAGCTGAAAAAGAACGGCTTCTATGAGCATTGTGATGAACTGCTCCGCAAAAAGTCGAAATTATTCGGAAGAACTATCGATAGAGAGGATATTATCCACTCCTTCGAGAACGCCAAAGGTACGGAGGGCAGTATCGCTATCCTGAAGGGCAACCTGGCACCGGAGGGGTGTGTGATCAAGCATACAGCATGCCCGAAAAATATGTTCAAGGCAGTGCTGACGGCAAAGCCCTATGACAGTGAAGAAGCATGCATCAGTGCAGTGCTGCACGGAGAAGTGAAGCCGGGAGATGCAATATTTATCCGCTATGAGGGCCCCAGAGGCAGCGGAATGCCCGAGATGTTCTATACCGGAGAGGCTATCTGTGCAGATCCGAAGCTGGCCTCCAGCGTGGCACTGATCACAGACGGAAGATTCTCCGGAGCCTCCAGAGGACCGGTCATCGGACATGTATCGCCGGAGGCGGCAGCAGGCGGTCCCATTGCATTCGTGGAAGAAGGAGATCTGATCGAACTGGATGTGGAGAACAGAAAGATCGCCATCGTGGGTATCCGGGGCGAGAGGAAGACTCCGGAGGAAATAGACGCAGTCCTGGCAGAACGGAAAGCCGGCTGGAAGGGCTTTGAGAGTAAATATCAGCATGGACTGTTAAAGCTGTACGCACAGCATGCCGTAAGCTCCATGAAGGGTGCTTATATGGAATAAACATTAAATAATGTCAGAACTGTCAGGCACATCAGCTAATCTGATGTGCCCTTAAATTATATACTTTTACATTGTGGGAAAAACTAAGGATGAAAGAATAATATTGTTCCGTTTAGCTTACGTCTGAGAGCAGAGTTCATAATGGAATCATACCATGGATATTTGTCAAATAGTAACAATATTAGGGAAGCATATTAGGCTATTTTACTGTATTGACAAGTGCGGTGTGAAACTATATCATTTAAATAGTTTAACGTTTACGTAAACGATAAACTAAAAAAGATACAGTTGCCTTATGGATTCAAATATCAAGAGGGATGGTTGCTTCTGTTATGACCGCATATTTCAGTAGGAGGTAAAAACATGCAGGGAGAAATAGAATATCATACGAAAGAACGGGTAACGATTAAAGATATTTCTGCTAAATTGGGTATTTCATCTACAACTGTGCATCGTGCATTGGCAGGAAAGGAAGGCATGACGGATGAACTGCGGGATAAGATCCTTCAAACAGCCCGGGAGATGGGGTATGAGATCAATTATGCAGCATCCTGCATTAAACGTAAGTTACAAAAAATTGCAGTGATATTGCCATTAGAAGAGGACAGATATTTTGATAATATCTGGAAAGGCATCCGAAAACAGGCAGAAGAAGCGAGACCTCTGAATGTAGATGTTGAGGTTTTTGCCTGTAAGGATGAATGGGATGAACGGGATATTTTGAAGACGATTGCAGATAAAGGAGCTGGTGAGTATGCAGGAGTACTGGCATTTTCTTATTCCAGCAGTTATTCCAGAACCACTGAAATAATGATGGAACTGCAGCGGTTAATTACGATGAAAATCCCTACCTTTATGATTGATGATGATATGGTGGAACCTGCCGGAATTTATTGTATTCCTGCCTATCAAAAAGAAATTGGAGAGCTGGCAGCCGAGTTGACGGCTCTTATGACCCCGGAAGAAGGAACTGTATTGGTCAGCAGAGGACGTGAGGATTCTACGATTCACAGGGAGAAACTGCAGGCTTTTCAAGACTATTTAAGAAAACATAAACCGGGGTTGAAAATAGTCTTGATAGACGGTTATTCCACGAAAGAAGAACTGGATGGGCCGGTTCGTGAAAACATTAAAAAGGCACTTCAGGAACATACAGATGTCAAGCTTTATTATGCCCAGACAAGCGGTGATACCCGTGTGGCTGCAGAGGTGTTCCGGGAAAATAAAGAAAAATGTAACTTTGTCAGAATCGGAACAGATTTAAATTGCTATACCGCAGAAAGCATTCGCAAGGGGGAATTGACGCTGGTGATCGATCAGGGGGGATACAGAAAGGGCTACATGGGATTAGGCGCCCTAGTGGATACAGTAGTAAAACATATCAAGCCGGAACAAAAATTAAACATTACTTTAGATGTGGTCTGCCAAAGTAATCTGATTTTTTATGAACATACAAATATGTAATATTAGAAAAATGGTGATTATAAACAGTACAGCATTGCTGTGCATTTATAATAAAATGTTTTAAGTAAGGTAACACGAAAGGAGAAAAGCAAAATGAAAAAGGAACTGAAAAGACTAGGAACATTGATGTTAGCTGCGGCTATGTCAGTTTCAGGTCTTACAGCATGTGGTGGGAAAGGTAATGAAACAGGTGCGGCAACAGAAGTGACTGCTACAGGGGGTGCTGCTACACAAAGCACAGCGGCAGAAGCAGCTTCTTATCCGCTTGATACAGACGTGACGGTTACTTACTGGTCAGAGCTGAATGGTAACGTGGCAGCAAACTTCAATAATATGGGAGATACTGAATTTGGTAAGAAATTACAAGAAGAAAGTGGTGTGAAAATTGAATTCCAGCATCCTGCAGTAGGACAGACGGCAGAGGCATTTAATCTGTTGTTGGGAAAAACAGATCTGCCGGATATTATTGAATATAACTGGCTGGGTTATCCCGGTGGACCGGAAAAGGCCATCAAGGATGCGGTTATTATTCCGTTAAATGATGTTATTGATAAGTATTGTCCAAACCTTAAGGCATATCTGGAAGCTAATCCTGAGATTGATAAAATGGTTAAAACAGATGATGGTACCTATTATTGCTTTCCGTTTATCCGTGGAGGAGACAGATTACTGACCAACATGGGACTTATGCTTAGAGGTGACTGGTTAGAGGAACTGGAATTGGAGGTTCCTACTACAATGGATGAGTGGGAAACAGTCCTGACAGCTTTTAAAGAGAAAAAGGGTGCAACAGCTCCCTTTGCTTATCAGTGGTCTTTAGCCGGCTTAACCAATAACAATCCATTTGCATATGCTTATGGAGCTTCCAGGGAATTCTATCTGAATGCAGAGGGAAAAGTGACCTATGGAGCTGTACAGGATGGCTATAAGGAATATCTGATGACAATGAATAAATGGATGAAAGAAGGATTGGTCGATCTCGACCTTCTGGCATTAACAGGTGATCAGGTTGCAGCTAAAATTACGAATGGTACCGCAGGTGCTTCTTTTGCATATTGTGGTTCTGGTTTAGGCAACTGGACCAAAGCCGGACAGTCAACGAACCAGGATTATGTGCTGGTTCCGGCACCCTATCCGACATTGAAGCAGGGTGAAAAACCGGAGATGGGTCAGAGAGACAACAATTATATCGGTGTGGGATCTGCTGCGATTACTACATCCTGTAAGGAGGTAGAGGTTGTTGCCAGATTATTAGACTATGCTTATAGTGAAGCAGGGGCAACATTATACAATTTTGGTACAGAAGGTGAAAGCTATACCGTAGTAGATGGACAACCGGTATATACAGATTTAGTGTTAAACAATCCTGATGGTCTCTCAGCAACACAGGCCATTGCGGGCTATGCACGTGCATGCTACAACGGACCGTTTGTACAGGCTGAGGAGTATGCGGAACAGTATTATACAACACAGGAGCAAAAGGATGCTATTGCGATCTGGTCTGATACCAATATGGGCGAATATGTGATTCCGCCTGTTACAGCGACACCGGATGAAGCCAAAGAAATTGCATCTTATATGGCAGAAATAACTACATATAGAGATCAGGAAACCATTAAATTTATCTATGGTGACCGTAGCTTCGATGAGTGGGATGATTATGTGGCAGCCATTGAAAAGATGGGGCTCGCAAGAGTTCTTGAGCTTAAAGAAGCATCTTTGGAAAGATACAAGAATAGATAATTTGTGAACACGTACCGGAAGCTTCACTATGAGTTTGCGGCATTATCTCGAAATGGGAGGTATCTATTTCATGAAAAAAAATATTCCAAATGCAGAGAGACTTGGAGCCAGAATCAGACGTGATTGGATTCGTAACCGCTCATTATATATCATGGTGATTCCGGTACTTCTTTTTTACATTTTATTTCACTATAAGCCCATGTATGGCACAATTATGGCGTTTATGGATTATAGCCCGAGACTTGGCTTTGCTGGCAGTGAATGGGTTGGTTTTGATAACTTTATCAGGTTCTTTCGCAGTCCGTATTGCTGGCAGGTGATTAGAAACACTTTGATCCTTAGCGTTTATGGTATCGTTATTTGTTTCCCGGCACCTATTATTCTTGCACTTCTGATAAATGAAGTAAAGAGCCAGGGATATAAGAAAGTGGTACAGACCGTTACGTATCTGCCGCATTTTATTTCCCTGGTGGTAGTTACCGGTATTATCAAGGATTTTACAATGAGTACCGGTCTTATTACTGACATAGTGGTATTTTTTGGTGGAGAGAGACAATCTTTAATCCAGAATCCTAACCTGTATCGCACCATTTATATCGTATCTGATATCTGGCAGGGGATCGGATGGGGCTCTATCATATATTTGTCTGCATTGGCAGGAGTGTCAGAAGACCTTTATGAGGCGGCAGCAATTGATGGCGCAGGACGTTGGAAAAAGCTGGTGAATGTGACCATTCCTGCGATCATGCCCACGATTGTAACGATGCTTATTATGAGACTGGGACAAGTACTGGGTTCTAATTATGAAAAGACAATTCTTTTATATAATGAAGCAACCTATGAGACTGCGGATGTTATTTCCTCCTATGTGTACAGAGTGGGTCTGTTAGACCGTGATTGGGGATACTCAGCAGCGATTGGTCTATTTAACTCGTTGATCAATGTGATATTATTACTGATAACGAATAAGATCAGTAAGAAACTGACAGAAACAAGCTTGTGGTAAGGAGGACAAAATGGCGGAAATTCAAAGAAGACAAATAAAAGAGTCATTTGGCTCCAGAGCATTTGATGTAGTCAATATTATTATTCTTGCTTTATTATCGTTGGTTTGTTTATATCCGGTCTGGTATGTGTTAGTGGCATCTGTCAGTGATGGTAATTTATTAATGCAGCATACAGGCGGACTGTTAAAGCCTCTTGGATTCAGTCTTGGAGCATACAAAAAGGTATTCCAGAATCCTATGATTATGCAGGGATATCTGAATACACTTAAAATTCTTGCGATGAGCATGGTGGTACAGCTGACCATGACTGCTATTGGTGCATACTTTTTTTCCAGATCCAATGTTATGTTTAAGAGACCATTAATGATCTTGATCACCATAACAATGTTTATCAATGGTGGAATGATCCCCTTTTATCAGACATTGCAGGATCTGCGGTTACTGGAAACGCATTTGGGATTAGTGATCCCTTTTGCGATAAGTACCTATAATATGATAATATTGAGAACCTCGTTTGAAAGTATTCCGGAATCCTTAAGTGAAGCTGCTAGAATTGATGGCGCCGGTCATTTCACCATTTTATTTAAAATAATACTCCCCTTATCAAAATCTATTCTGGCAGTCATGGCTTTATACTATGGTGTAGGAACATGGAATGGCTGGTTCTGGGGTTCTACCATTCTGACGGACAGAACCATGTATCCGTTACAAGTTGTGTTAAGAGAGATCATTATGTCAAACGATACCACATCCATGACGGGTGGCATATCGGCAGGTGATGTAGAAGCAATCGGTGCGACAATCCGTTATGCTACGATTATTGTTGCGACCGTGCCTATTTTATGCGTATATCCATTCCTACAGAAATACTTTACAAAGGGTGTAATGGTAGGAGCAGTTAAGGAGTAATATAAGAATATGATGGAAACTAAATTGCAGCAGATCAGAGAACATCATGCAGCATTTAGAAAACATATTGAAGAGACAGGTAATTCCTTGCGTTATAAGGAATTACCTGTTTTGACAGAAGAGATGTTTTTGCTGTATGAAAAAACCGGAAATCGTCTGATCTATGAAAATGAATATTTTAAAAGAAGAGAATTTTTAGTTGTTTTTGGTTTATTGGTATATTGGTATAAACGACCAGAAGATATTGAAAAATTAGAAGAAGTCTTGCTTGAAGTATGCGGAGAGGAAACTTGGGCGCTTCCGGCACATGTTGATCTTAAAAAAATGCAGTGGCAGAGAGAGGTGGATCTGTTTGCAGCTGAGACGGGACAGACTCTGGCCAATATTATTCATTTAAACAAGAATTATTTAAAGCCTGAGGTTGTACAGAGGGTAAAGGATATGGTCAAATACCGTCTGCTGGATTCTTATATGGAAGTACCGGCGGGGGGATGGAGATGGGAACATTTTTATAATAACTGGGTTGCGGTCTGTGCTTCCTGTGTGGGAAGTGCTGCACTGTTTTTGTTAAATGATAAGGCAGAACAGAAAAAAGCAATCATTGAGCGTGTATGTAATACGCTGCCGGCCTATATTGAGGGGATGCATGATGATGGAACCTGCCCGGAGGGTATGAGTTATTTCACATATGGCATGACCTATTTTGTCGGTTTTGCAAGACAATTAAAAGAAGATACCGATGGTGGAATCGATCTGATGGATTCTGAGAAAGTCAGAAATATTGCCAGATTCCAACATAAATGTTATCTGCCGGGGGGCAATACTGTGAGCTTTTCCGATGGGCAAAGCGAGGATCATTACCGGCTGGGGCTCACCTGTTATCTGGCACGTAACATAGAAGGTGTAGTAATTCCGGATATAAGTGCTGCAATGGAATTTGAGATGGATCATTGTTATCGATTCATGGGAAATCTGCAGGATGATATCTGGGTACAGGAATATCTGGAAGCAGAGGATGAGAAAAGAGAAGAAGGTGAGGAATGGTTTACCTTGCTTCCACAGGCACAATGGGCAGTATGGAAAAAAGGCAGAACCGGTATTGCATTCAAAGGTGGAAATAACGATGAACCGCACAATCATAATGATATAGGAAGCTTTTTACTGACAGTAGAAGGAGAAGTATTTCTGACAGACCTGGGGTGTGGGGAATATACAAAAGAGTATTTTCAGCCGGATACCAGATATGATATTTTGTGTAACAGATCTTATGGACATAACGTTCCGATCATCAATGGCTGTGAGCAATCTGCAGGAAGCGGATTTCACAGTGAATACTTCAGAAGTGATTGTGAAGGATGTGTGGAATTATCCTTTGCAGGTGCGTATGAACCCGGTGCAGACTGGAAGCTGAAGCGTATCGTGGAAAGCTATGCAACAGACAGCATTGTAAAGATTACAGACTGTATTTGTAATGCGGATAAAGTGTTATTTGAGGAACGGCTTGTGACACAGATAGAACCGCTAATACAGGAGAGTCAGATCCTGCTGAGGGGACAAAAAGGGGATCTTGCAATCAAAATCACAGAAGAATGTGCATCGGTGCAGATGAAAAAAGAGATTTTCAGAAATCATAGAGGAAAAGATGAAGATGTCTGGCTGCTGACATTTCCTGTCTCTGTCAGAGAAGGAAAGGGAAAATGTCAGATTTGTTGTGAATATATAAAAAGGAAAGATGGAGAGGAAATTCTATGCAGACAATAGAAAAGCTTTTAACGTACCCGGAGGCTACAGATACGGAAGTAGAGGAACTGTTACAGAAAGCATCCGACATTGTGATTGGAAATCTGGATGTTTTTACAGAGAAGTTCCAGCATTCCAATAGTGAAAATGGTTTCTATGAAGCGGTACCGAATATCAGCTGGACAACTGGCTTCTGGACAGGAGAAATCTGGCTTGCTTATGAAAAAACAAGAGATGAAAGACTGAAAGAGGCCGGTGAAGTCCAGGTACGGAGTTTTTTAGACAGAATTATTGATAAAGTTGAGGTTGCTCATCATGATATGGGCTTTTTGTATTCACCCTCCTGCGTGGCAGCTTACAAATTAACAGGCAATGAAGATGCTAAAAGAGCTGCAGTGCTGGCAGCAGAAAATCTGATTACCCGGTTTCAGGAGAAGGGACAGTTTATTCAGGCATGGGGAGAATTGGGAGCAGAGGACAATTATCGTCTGATTATTGACTGTCTGATCAATGTTCCGCTGTTATACTGGGCCACTGAGGTTACCGGTGATGCTAAGTTCAGAGATATTGGAGAACGTCATGTAAAGACGGCCATGAAATATGTTATCAGACCGGATCATTCCACGTATCATACCTTTTTCTTTGATCCTAAAACAGGTCTTCCCAAAAAAGGTGTTACACATCAGGGATACCGGGATGGCTCTGCATGGGGACGTGGGCAGGCATGGGGAATCTATGGTGCTGCACTTAGCTATGCGGGCTTGAAGCAACCGGAATATCTTGAGATTTTTGAACAGCTTACAGATTTCTTCCTGACACATCTTCCCCAAAATCTTGTTCCATACTGGGATTTTGATTTTGACGATGGAAGTGATGAACCCCGTGACTCATCCTGTGCTGCTGTAGTAGCATGCGGTATGCTGGAAATGGCAAAATATCTGTCGGAAGAAAAAGCACAATATTACAGAGGCATGGCGAAACGTCTGATCAAGGCACTTTCGGATCAGTGTCTGGTAAGGAATAGAGAAGAATCCAATGGTATTCTGTTACATGGCACCTACTGTAAGAGTTCACCATACAATACATGTCCCAACTGGGGAGTAGACGAGTGCGTCAGCTGGGGAGATTATTATTACATGGAAGCTTTGACCAGATTACATAAAGAATGGAATTCTTACTGGCTGTAGCATTTTATTTATTTTTGTAACTATTCAGAGCCATGCAAAACTGTATTCTGCGGATGCTTGCATTCAGGCAGATAAGCAGTTTTATATGGCGAAGTCACCTCATGAGCAAAAAGGAAGCCTCGTAGAGGCGATTTTGTAAATGGGTTCTGAATAGTTACTTATTTTTTATTAAAGTTTACAAAATTTTACGATAATGTTCAAAAATATACAATATATCAAAAGTGATGTAGACAAACAATAAAAAGATGGGTAATATGTATATGTAATCAGCCAGATAAACGAAAAGTATGTACAATATGCTACATATTTAAAGCAAGAAATATAAAATAAGGAGGAATGTTGCCGATGAAACAGTTCAGCTATGTTATTAAGGATGAAATCGGTCTGCATGCACGTCCTGCGGGACTGCTCGCCAAGGAGGCAAAAAAGTATCAGAGTACAGTGACACTTTCCTGTAAGGGGAAATCAGCTGCAGCAAGCAAGCTGATGGCGATCATGGGAATGGGCGTGAAGCACGGAGACAACGTGGAAGTTACGGTAGAAGGAGCGGATGAAGATACCGCCGCAGCAGAGCTTCAGAAGTTTTTCCGTGAGAACCTCTAGGAGAAGACCTGCACGACAGAGTTTGGAAGGTAGAAAATGGAAAAATATATTGGAAAATCCGTATATAAGGGAACAGCGATCGGACCTGTCAGTGTTCTGAAGAAAAAGGACAGTCTCGTTAAGAGAATCCATATCGACAACACAGCGGAAGAACTGAAACGGCTGGATGCGGCTAAGGAACGTACGATGACGCAGCTGGGGCAGTTATACGAGAAGGCGCTGCAGGAGGTCGGAGAAGTCAATGCAGCTATTTTCGAGGTGCATCAGATGATGCTCGAGGATGACGATTATCAGGATGCCATTCACAACATGATTCAGAACGAAGAAGTGAATGCAGAGTATGCGGTGGCAGTGACCGGTGATAATTTTGCAGAGATGTTCGCCAACATGGATGATGAATATATGCAGGCCCGCTCTGCGGATGTCAGGGATATCTCCAACCGGCTCGTCCGTAATCTGTCCGGGGAGGAGCAGATTGACTGGAGTACCATGGAGCCGTCGATCATTGTGGCAGATGATCTGACACCCAGTGAGACGGTGCAGATGGATAAGAGCAAGATCCTGGCCTTTGTCACAGTACATGGCTCAACGAATTCCCATACTGCGATCCTTGCACGTATGATGAATATTCCGGCACTGATAGGGGTACCATTGGAACTGGAGAAAATCCATAACGGAACCCGTGCTATTGTGGACGGCAGGGAAGCGGTATTTTACCTGGATCCGGAGGAAGAGCAGCTCCGGCAGGCAGAGGCGGCACAGCAGACGGAACAGAGACTAAGAAGCCTGCTGGCAGAATACAAGGGACGTGAATCCGTGACAAAGAGCGGACGCAAGGTCAATGTATATGCAAATATCGGCAGCGTATCGGATGTGGCATATGTACTGGAGAATGATGCGGAGGGTATCGGCCTGTTCCGCAGTGAATTCTTATATCTCGGAAGGGATTCTCTTCCGGATGAGACAGAACAGTTCAATGCTTACCGTCAGGTGCTGCAGATGATGGCAGGGAAAAAGGTCATCATCCGTACCCTTGATATCGGTGCGGACAAAAATGTAGATTACCTCGGACTGGGCAAGGAAGATAATCCTGCCATGGGATACCGTGCGATCCGGATCTGTCTGGAGCAGCCGGAGATCTTCAAGACCCAGCTGAGAGCACTTCTTCGGGCGGCAAAATACGGAACACTGGCCATTATGTATCCGATGATCATTTCCGTGGAGGAAGTGCTGGATATTCAGAAAATCGTAGTTGAGGTGGCTAAGGAGCTGGAGGAAGAAAAGCTTCCTTACGCAATTCCGGAACAGGGAATTATGATCGAGACTCCTGCGGCTGTCATGATGAGTGAAGAGCTGGCGGAGCATGTTGATTTCTTCAGTATCGGCACGAATGATCTGACACAGTATACTCTGGCTATCGACAGGCAGAACAACAGACTGGACAGATTCTATAATCCACATCATGAGGCAGTCCTGCGTATGATACAGATGACTGTTGACGGAGCGCATAAGCATGGAAAATGGGTCGGCATCTGCGGAGAACTGGGAGCGGATACGACACTGACCACACGATTTGTACAGATGGGAATTGATGAGCTCAGTGTGGCACCGTCCATGGTACTGAATGTTCGTAGTAAAATATGTGAAATGGAGTGAGAGATTCATGAGAATATACAAAGCGAAAGATTATGCAGATATGAGCAGAAAGGCTGCAAATATTGTATCGGCACAGGTTATCATGAAACCGAACTGTGTTCTCGGACTGGCTACGGGATCTACTCCCATCGGCCTGTATAAACAGCTGGTGGAATGGTTCCGCAAGGGAGACCTGGACTTTTCTGAGGTTATGACGGTGAACCTGGATGAATATAAGGGGCTGAGCCGGGAAAACGATCAGAGTTATTATTATTTTATGCACCAGAATCTGTTTGACCATGTGAATATCCCGGTGGAAAATACACATCTGCCTAACGGAATGGAGCCGGATTCGGAGAAAGAATGCCGTAGATATACGGAATTGATCCAGTCGCTGGGCGGTGTGGACCTGCAGCTTTTGGGAATAGGACATAACGGGCACATCGGTTTCAACGAACCGGGAGAGAGTTTTGACAAGCAGGTACATTGCGTGAACCTGACAGAGTCTACGATCGAAGCCAACAAGAGATTCTTCGCATCGGCGGAGGATGTCCCGAAGCAGGCATATACCATGGGGATCAAGACCATTATGCAGGCGAAGAAAATATTGATCGTAGCCAGCGGCGAAGACAAGGCGGAGATCGTACAGAAAGCTTTCTTCGGCCCCATTACACCGCAGGTGCCGGCATCGGTATTACAGCTTCATAATGATGTGACACTGGTGGCAGACGAAGCAGCGCTCAGTAAGCTTTCTGAATAAGAAAGGGGAAGCTGATAGGTCATGAGAATCAGAAATGCAAATATATATACAGAGGAGCATCGGTTTGTCAGAGGGGATGCAGCCGTGGAGAACGGCAGGTTCGTAAGCTGTACCGGGGATCCGGCAGGTGAGGAAGCTGTTGTGGATGCGGAAGGCATGTATCTGATACCGGGACTGGTGGATATTCATTTCCATGGTTGTAAGGGCGCAGATATGTGTGACGGTACGAAGGAAGCACTGGATGTCATCACATCATATGAAGCCTCCGTCGGTGTGACAAGTGTCTGCCCGGCTACCATGACGATCCCTAAGGATGAACTGCTGGAGGTCATGAAAAATGCCGGCAGCTATGAGTATTCCGGTGGATCCCACCTGGTGGGCATTAATATGGAAGGACCCTTTATCAGTCCGGCGAAAAAGGGTGCTCAGGCGGCAGAAAATATCATGCACTGCGATTATGAATATTTCAGTCAGCTGCAGAAAGCGGCGAACGGGCTGATCAAGCTGGTAGATATCGCACCGGAGGAGCCGGGAGCGATGGAATTTATCGACAGAGCCAAAGGAGAAGTGGTCATTTCACTGGCGCATACAGCTTCCGGTTATGATACAGCAAGGGAAGCCATTGAACGTGGAGCATCTCATGCGACACATTTGTATAATGCAATGCCGCCGCTGAACCACAGGGAGCCCGGCGTGATCGGAGCAGTGAGAGATTCAGAGAAATGTCATCCGGAGCTGATCTGTGATGGTGTACACATTCATCCGTCAGTGATCCGTGCAACGTTTGCGATGTTTGGTGCTGACCGCATGATACTGATCAGTGACAGTATGCGTGCAACGGGCCTGGAGGATGGTGAATATACTCTGGGAGGACAGCCGGTTACCGTCAGAGGCAATCTGGCTACCCTGCATGACGGCACGATCGCCGGATCGGCGACGAATCTGATGGATTGTATGCGGTTTGTAGTAAAAACGGTCGGTCTGCCGTTAGAGACGGCAGTGATGTGTGCCACGGAGAATCCGGCGAAGGAGATCGGCATTTTCAATGAAGTGGGCAGTATATCCGTTGGTAAGAGGGCAGATTTCGTACTCCTGGATCAGGAACTGAACATTGCAGCGGTATATATCGACGGAAAGGAGTTCACATGTTAGATTTTTTGAAAGGTAAGCGAAAAGGGAATTGTATCGGATCTCCCTGTAAGGGGAAGGCAGTTGCTCTTACGGAGGTACCGGATCCTACATTTTCCGAGAAGATATTGGGAGACGGATTTGCAGTGATCCCCTCTGAGGGGAAAATATATGCTCCCGCAGACGGAGAGGTGACCGTGGTATTTGATACGCTTCATGCGATCACCATGACAACAGATCAGGGAGCGGAGCTTCTGATCCACATCGGACTGGACACCGTGACACTTAAGGGAGCCCCCTTCACAGCACATGTTGCTGCCGGAGACCATGTCAAAAAGGGCGATTTACTGCTGGATGCGGATCTGGAGAAGATTCAGGAAGCCGGACTGCATATCATCACTCCGGTCCTGGTCTGCAATACCGATGAATATAACAAGATCAGTATTCTGAAAGAGGGAGAGGTATCTCCCGGCGAGGACGTGCTCCAGATCTCTTAAGAGCGGTACGTCCGTATCAACTAACGAAACTGACCGGAACTGTTCCGGTTGAGTATAATGTAAAGGAGGAGAAATGTATGAAGTTTCTTCAAAAACTGGGTAAAGCGTTAATGCTTCCCGTAGCGGTTCTGCCGATCTGCGGTATCCTCATGGGTATTGGTTACTGGTTGTGCCCGGCAACGATGCAGGGTGGTGAGATCCAGGGTGTAGCAAATCTGATCGGTCTGTTCCTCGTAAAAGCAGGTGGTGCTCTGATCGACAACATGGCGATCCTGTTCGCAATCGGTGTAGGTGTCGGTATGTCAGAGAAAAATGACGGTACCGGAGGCATCGCAGCTCTGGCTTCCTGGCTGATGCTCACAACACTTCTGTCTACCGGATTTGTTACGACCATTATGCCCTCCATCGCTGAGGATGCTACCAAGACACTGGCATTCAATAAGATTGCGAATCCCTTTATCGGTATTATTGCCGGTATTATCGGGGTTCCATGTGCTACAACAAGTTCAAGGATACCAAGCTTCCCGACTGGCTGTCCTTCTTCAGTGGTAAGCGCTGCGTAGCTATCATCGCAGGTGTGGTATCTATTCTGGCATCTGTTGTACTGCTGTTCGTATGGCCTTTACTGTTCGGCGGTCTGGTAGCTCTCGGTGAAGCTATTGTAGGTCTGGATGTAGTCGGCGCAGGTATTTATGCTTTCCTGAACCGCCTGCTGATCCCTACCGGATTACATCACGCACTGAACAACGTATTCTGGTTCGATACCATCGGACTTGGAGATCTGCAGCACTTCTGGAAAGGTGAGACAAGCGCTGATGTATCCTGGAGCCTTGGAATGTATATGTCCGGCTTCTTCCCTTGTATGATGTTCGGTGTCCCCGGTGCGGCTCTGGCAATGGTAAAATGTGCAAAGCCCGCCAAGAAAAAGGCAGCGATCGGTCTGGTAGCTTCCGCAGCAATCTGTTCCTTCATCTGCGGCGTTACCGAGCCCTTTGAGTTTGCATTCATGTTCTTAGCTCCCGGACTGTATGTGATCTACGCAGCACTGTACGGCATCTTCACCATGATCACTGTTGCTCTTGGCTTCCGTGCAGGCTTCAGCTTCTCCGCAGGTGCGATGGATCTGCTGTTCTCATCCTCCCTGCCTGCAGCAGCCAGAATCTGGCTGATCATCCCTCTGGGCATTGCAGCATTTGCTGTATTCTACTTCGTATTCCTCTTCGCTATCAAGAAATGGGATCTGAAGACCCCCGGTAGAGAAGATGATGATGTAGAAGCAGAGAAGAAGATCGAGCTGGCAAATGATGATTTCGCAGCAATCGCAGCAACCATTCTGGAAGGCTGCGGCGGCAAGGACAACATTGCAAGCATTGACAACTGCATCACAAGACTGAGACTGGAAGTAAAAGACATTACCGCAGTGAATGATAAGGTGATCAAATCTGCAGGCGTAGCCGGTGTCATGAAACCCGGTAAGACCTCTGTTCAGGTCATCATCGGACCTAAGGTTCAGTTCGTAGCGGATGCATTTTCCAAGCTTTGCGAATAATAAAGAACTGATAAAACTGAATATATGACCGGAAGAAAGACCTGCCTGGGAAGACCATGCAGGTCTTTCTTATATATGATGTCGGGGTCAAAAGCCCCCGACTTTGATGCCTACGGATTGTTCCGTGCTATGCACTCTCACAACCCTACCCTCTATTCGCATATCGTGGGATTATCATCCCACTTTTATGCTCATATCGGGGCGGGTCATAAGGTCTTTCACCCACTTATGAGCAAGCTCATGTGGGCTTAGACCTTTTGACCCTGGCATCATATATATTTAATAATTACTTTATTGACATTTATTTTGGAAATGATAAAATCATGACGGATAAAAATCAGTGGGCCTGATGCCTGCGGAATGTATTGTAATGTAATGGAGAGAAAAGTCATGAAAAAATCAACAGGAAAGAAGGGAAACGGGGGATTTTCATTAGTAGAGCTGATCATTGTAATAGCTATCATGGCAGTGCTGGTGGGAGTACTGGCACCGCAGTACCTGTCTTATATACATAAGGCAAAGGTGGCGGCAGATCAGGCGAATCTGAAGAACTATTTTACGGAGATCCAGATGGATTATATTACTACAGGAAAGTATAATTCCATGGTACCTACCGTACAAAATAGCCCTGCGGATTATATGCAGAGGGAAATTCATTTTCTAAACGGGCAGACCGTGAAATTAAAAGCAGGATATTTTGCTGTGACAGAAGATACCAGAAGTCAGGGAGGCTACAATCTATGCTATCATTGTGATCTGTGCACGGCTGCTGATGCAGATGAGCAGACAAAACAAAAGCATCTGGAGACTTGTATGATTACATTTCTATGATGGCGCTTGAGAGGAATATGTTATCTCCCCAGACATAATCCGATATTATCAGAAATGCAGCAGATGTATCCATGCTTCCCGGCGTAGGCGGCTGCCTGTCTGCGGATGGTGGGATCCGTTGCGTATTCCAGGGTGTAAGCGGTACAGCCGTGTGACATAGCCAGATCCAGATACTCAGTATAGTATTCACGCGTACTTTGATCATTTTTAGTATAGACATCCTTTGAAAAATCATACGCAGTAAAAACGTTCTCCTGGTTTACCCCATCGATGAGAACGTTTTTTTCTGTTGTAAGATATTTTTTTACAAAACAGTCCCCGCCGTTGATCATGATCTTTCTGCCTGTATGGTTCATATAGTCCAGAATCGTAAGGATTCCGTCATAGATGGATTCCTGCGGATAGTTATAGTATACATCCGTGTTATCGACAAAAAAGCCGTCCACACCCTTCTGCACCAGAGAGTCTACTCTGGAAGCTGTACATGCCTGCCATTCCGGAGCTGAGACATCGATCCATTTTTCCTCCGGCCAATTCTCATAGGCACCCAGAGTATATTTCTCAAAGTCTGTATCATAGGACCGGAAGCTCTCGATCGATCCGATATTGATATAGGAGTAGATTTCATGGATACCATTTTCTCTTAAACGGGCAATGTCATTTTGGGAAAAATATTCCGCATCTATGACAAGCAGATCAATGTCAGAAAGTTTTTCTGTGATCTCAGGATCTTCGCCGATCAGGACAATGTATTTTTCTGCACTATCGGAGGTGCTGGCGGAGCAGGCACTGAGCAGGGCTGTAGATAATATCAGAATGAGAACACATATTATTTTTATGAATAGCTTCGTTTTCCTCAATTAACGGTACCTCCTTTTTCGCTTGATCTGCTCCAATATTTGTATCCAGATAATTATACTATAGATGGCTCTACATTTCATGTATTTCTGTTAACTATTCAGAGCCATACAAAATACTGCATTCAGGCAGATAATGTCGAAAAAAATATCTGTAAAAATATTAAAAAGGGCGAAAAATATTGAAAAATGTGGTATAATTTTTTATGCAAATATAAGATAATACCGGGACAAAAAGTCCCCGGATTTGATGCGTTCGGCGGTTAAGATAACCGGGAAAGTAGGAAGTTATATGAAGATTCAGGATTTTTGTGACATGAACAAATTCGAGCAGATCATGAAGAACTGGGCAAACAGCACGGGACTGGCAACCGTGGCTGTGGGTGCAGACGGAAAATACATCAGTGACTGTTATAATTTTACGGAGTTCTGTATTGATCTGACGAGAGGAAGCGCAGAGGGGAAAAAGCGCTGCGAGCAGTGTGACAGAGAAGGCCATGGTGTGTATCCCTGCCATGCGGGACTTGTGGATTTCGGTATTCCGATCACACTGGAGGATGGAACCGTGCTGGGCAGTATTATCGGAGGACAGGTGCTGCCGGAGAATCCGGATGAGGAGAAGTTCCGTCAGACAGCAAGAGAACTTGGCATTGATGAGGATAAATATATCAAGGCCTTGAAAAAGGTAAATGTAAAGACAAGGGAGCAGATCGACGCTTCGGCAAATCTGCTGGGAGATGTGATCAACATGTTCGTAAGAGCCAGCTACGTCAACAGGAAAAACGAGAATCTGGTAGGTGAGCTAAAGGGTGGCATTACGAAAGCTGCGGAACAGATCGAGGAAGCAACGGACAAGACCAAGGAAATCGATGGCTACAGCAAGAGACAGCAGATTCTGGCACTGAATGCTTCGATTGAGGCTGCAAGAGCCGGAGATCAGGGCAAGGGCTTTGCCGTGGTGGCAACGGAAGTACAGAAGTTAGCAAGAGATATGGCGACCTCCAGTGCGGACATTAAGAAGCTGTTGGGAGAGCTGCATGTTACGATCAACCATTTGAATCAATAGTAATTTAGAATAAAGTTTGCGGAAAACCGTTTTTCTGATCCACAAAGGCGCAGAAAGGCGGTTTTTTTGCACATTTTTGCATGTTTCCTTTTGGTGTGTATAAAAAAGTCGGAGAAGTTGTCCGATATTCTCAATAGAGGAACCAGGTAAACAAACGGATTTGGCATTTATTTTCAAGGAGGAAATAATTATGGCGGGAATCGGAGCAACCGGCAGCGTAGGTGCGTATGCTGCGCAGAGTGATTACAGCAAGAGTACGAAGACGAAGAAGCCTGAGGTATTCGGAACGCCGGATAAGACAGCCGGCACAACAGGTACGGGAAAGACGTCCGAAACGGCACAGACCAGGGGAAAGACTGAGGATTACGGCAGAACCATCGGTCAGCCGGAGCTGTCGGAGAAGGCTGCGAAATACTATGAGCAGCTGAAGAAGAGGTACGGAAATTATGATTTTATTCTGGTCAGTAGAGATCAGAAGCAGAATGCGAAGGCCAATGCGGCGCAGTATGCCAACAGCTACAAGACGGTCGTCCTTATTGATGAGGACAAGATCGAACAGATGGCAACAGACGAGAAATTCCGCAAACAGTATGAGGGAATCCTGAGCGGTGCCGCTGCACAGATACAGCAGTTAAAGACCAGCCTGCAGAGTTCCGGTGCGCAGGTCAAGGGCTTTGGAATGCAGGTAAATGATGGAGGAACACTGTCATTTTTCGCTGTATTGAAGAAATCCAGCGTCGAGCAGAAGGCCCGGATCGAGAAAAAGGCTGAGCAGAAGAAAACAGAGAAAAAGGCTGCGGAGAAGAAGGCTGCTAAGAAAGAAAAGGAAGAACGGCTAAAAGACAAGAAGTCGGATAAGGTAGCAGACAGCAAGGAGGAAGCCGGCACAGAGGATACGGTAACGATCAGTGCTGGTTCCATAGAAGAACTGTTGTCTAAGATAGAAACCTATAATTTCAACACACGGAGTGACAGTGTGCAGACCGCAGGCGAACGGCAGGTCGGCCAGAACTTTGACTTCAGAGGGTAAGGTGAGGTTGCATGATTTCTATGGGGAAGTCCGGAGGTGTTTACGGGGGCGGCAATACCGGTTTGCCGCAGGCATTTTCCGGAGGAAAGAAGACGCAGAACAATCAGAAGAGTATCTTCGGAGCAAAAAATAAAAGTTCTGTTACCGATATTCGTAGAATGCTGTCCAGAAACAGTCAAAGTACGCAGACGCAGGCAGCGAACAGTTGGGGACAGGATTCCATCGTTACAAGTTCCCTGAGTTACAGTGAATCGCTGCGCAATCAGAGGCAGCAGACGAAGAACACGACGCTGGCGCTGAAGAAATTGAAGTACCAGTTCAAAAATATCTCGTCCAAGATACTGCGGAGCAAGACGTCCCAGGCGGCAAAGCAGGCAGCCGGACAGGCGAGAAGAGAGATCATGCGCCTGAAGCGTCAGAAGCAGAACAGTGACAGTGACAGCGACAGTGAAGAGATCGACGCAGCAATCGCTCATGCACAGGCTATGGAACGTGTGGCGAAGAAGAAAGCAAAACATCTCGAAGAAGAGGAAATGATGAAGGCTGCCGGCGGAATCTGTCAGGGAGACCGGATCAGCGAAGAAGAAACGAAGGATGCGCAGGACGCAGAATCTGAAAACGCGCGGAATGCGGAAGAAATGTCTGCGGAAAGTTCTGCGGATGAAATGTCAAGGGATCTCTCCGCATATGAGTATGCAGGCAATGAGGTGCATGCAGGGGATAGCTATGATATATCCGACTATATTGATCTTGGCATAGATGCATTCTATGCGCAGACGGGAGACTTTATGTCGGAAATGAGCGATTTCACTTCGGAGATGATGCAGGAAATGTCCGATAGCTTACGCGACTTGATGGAAGAGATGGGGCTGGATGGATTATCAGATAATGCGGTCTCTGTGAATAGGGAGATGGATCCCGCAGACCTCAAGATGATGAAGATCAAACACCGCAACAAAGAGATGAAAGACATCGTCAAGGCCGATGCGGAGTACCTGAAAGCAGTTTTCAACCACCTGGAGAAAATGAAAGACAACGTGGTCATTCCCACCGGGAATGCAGGAGCGGTTTCCTCCGGCATGACAGGGACTTCATTTTCCGCAGATGCTGTCGGCGTAGGTGTATCGGCGGCGCCTGTGCCGGTGATCAATATTACATTATAGGGTGGACATATAAGAAGAAATTTGACATCCCGGACACTGTGCTTGTGAGACAGACACAGTGTCCGGGATGGTTTTATATAAAAACATTTTTGATTTTCGTGAAAAACCACGTGAAAACATTTTTGATTTTCGTGAAAAACCACGTGAAAACATTTTTGGATTTCGTGAAAAACTATACAAAAACATTTTTGATTTTCGTGATTATTTCCGCCCGTATAGGATTCCCATGCCGGAGATCATCCAGGGAGCAGCGGCATATCCCGGGATAAAATCCAGTTTCTTCTCAAGATTTCCGATGTAGTGAATTTCTGTGATTCCTTCTTTTTTCAATTCTTCGACAAATTCTTCCATGTCACCGTAGAGTGCTTTCTGGGAGAACATGTCCTGAAAGGAGAAGGCACCGCCCTTTTTGACTATGCGCAGAGCTTCTCTGACCACATCCCGTTTATCCTTGGCGGAACGGACTTCGTGGAAGACAAAGTTGCTGACAGTGGCATCGAAGGTCTCATCCGGATCTTCCAGATGGGCGGCATCTCCTTTGTGGAAGGTGATCCGGTCGGCAACACCCTCCGCTTTCGCATTGGCTTCACATTGCTCTTTGGCATAGTTCCACTCGGCACCCCAGTAGTCCATACCGACGAGTTTTGCCTTGGGGAAAGCCTTGGCGCAGCGGATCGTCAGGGCAGCCGCACCACATCCGATGTCGAGCAGAGTGCCTTCGCCGTCCCATTCCAGATGATCTACGAGATGCTGATGGACTTTTGCCATCATGTTGCCTTTGCCGAAGGCAAACAATTCATGACAGATATGCATGTAGATGCCATAGACCAGGCAGATCGCAGCCAAAATGCCCAGAATCCATGCCGGAATGGCAAGATGCAGCACCGGCCCGGTCACACAGGTGGCTATGCCGAGCACGGCTGCAGCAACATAGCACAGCGCCAACATTTTTTCAGGTACCCAGTTTCCGTAGTTCACGTTTTTGTTCATAACTAATCCTCCTACTTGTTTTCTGAATATAACAAAAGTTATATTTGTTATTTTTTATAAAAGAAAATGCCCACCGCATTAACGGTGAGCATCCTTCTCGCTCTTAAAATATGCAATTAAACCCTGCGTTTCGGCATCGGCGTGAATACCGATGGCTTTCGTCAGGAACAGGCGGTGTTCCATATCATAATCTCCTTTGATCAATTCCAGAAATCCGTGTAACCTCATGGATGTCAGAATCCGTAGTAATTCCTTATCGGGCACATAGCCTAGTTGTTTTTCGTAATAGCTCTGAAAGGCGGTGAACATATTATGAAAGACTACATCCCGGAAGGATTCGTATTTGCTGCCGGAGCATTTCTCCAGTACCAGCTCACATTCCTGCCTGTGCGCACAGATATATTCCATGATCTCGCGTTCATTCTGCTCTGCGGTCTCAGGATGTTCCTGCTCTCTTTTGGCTATTTGCTGCATCATTTTCTGATACTCGGCAATCAGGGGATCCAGGATTGCCCCCAACAGAGCCTCTTTATTTTCAAAAGAGAAATAAAAAGCCCCGGTAGTAACTCCGGCACGTTTGCAGATATTCCGGAGGTTCGCCCCGGCGTAGCCTTTTTCCAGAAATTCTTCCCTGCCGCAGCGGATTAAGTTTTCTTCCGTGATTTTCTTACGATCTGTCTCCATAACAATTGTTATATTAGCATAGACTAACTCGAGGGTCAAGAAAAAATCTACAGGTAAAATATTTTTGATTTCCGCAAAAATCTCTACAAAAATGTTTTGGTTTATCGTTATTTTAAGATATAATAAAAATAATAGCAGGAAAACTAAGATAGTGATATATAGCGGGGAAATGAATATGGACAAAGACCCATTTAAAGAATATCTGAGAGAATCCGAACCGAATAAAGCAACAAAAGGGTATGTGTGGAGCACGGCGGTTGGACTTCAGGCAGTAGATGGTCTGAAACCCTCGCAATATCTGATTGACACTGCAATTCAAAATATTGAAGGTAAGATCACGCTAAAAGAGGCACAGAGTCTTATAGAAAGCTATTACAATGAGAGACCTGTCCGTGTATCAGATAATGAACGCACGGAAGAAGCAGATAAAGTTTCCAGCCGTATTGCGGAGCTCCTTTCCGAAACGGCGTTTTCCTTTTCACCGAATGAGTATATAGCTATTCATCGTAAGCTTTTTCGTGGAATATATAAGCATGCCGGAAAAATAAGAGATTATAATATTACGAAGAAAGAATGGGTGCTTGATGGCGCAACGGTCGTTTATGGGAGTGCTTCAGAACTGCGTGCTACATTGGAATATGATTTTTCGCAGGAAAAGGATTTTAGTTATAAAGGACTTTCGATAGAAGAGAGCATTCATCATCTGGCTTTGTTTGTATCAAGGCTATGGCAAATTCACATTTTTGGTGAGGGAAACACAAGAACCACAGCGGTTTTTTTCATAAAATATTTGAGAACACTTGGTTTTTTTGCAACAAATGACATTTTTGCGGAAAATGCATGGTATTTCAGAAATGCACTTGTCAGGGCCAATTATACGAATTTACAAAAAGGAATTCATGAGACAACGGAATATTTGGAACTCTTCCTCAGAAATATGCTTTTAAATGAACACAACGAGCTGCACAATCGAAATATGCATATCAGTGGACTTTTAAAGGATACAAAAGTGGACATTGGAACTTCAAAAGTGGACATTGGAACTTCAAAAGTGGACATTGGAACTCAAAAAATGGACATTGAAACATCAAAAGTGGACATTGAAACAAGATTGGCTGAAAAAACGCTGAATTTTTCAACAAAAACAATTATGCATATCCGTGTATTATATGAAAAATTCGGAGATTGTCAGTTTTTTGGCAGAGGAGAGGTTATGGAATTGCTTGGGCTGAAAAGTTCAGGCGCTTCTAAAATAATATCCAATATGGTACAGGCTGATGTAATCGAACCGGTATCCGGGCATGGAAAAGGAAAATACAAATTCAAAGAGTTATAGAGTATATTGGATTTAAAGGCATCGGAACATCCGGTGCCTTTTTTTAAAATACAGGAACCTTTTTACCGTCCGGCGACTCATATAGTATGAAGCCGGCGAAGAGAAGGAGGTGTTACTTTGTCAGTTATGACAAAAGAGGAATTTGTGCGGGAAGTGCGGGGCTATACCCTGCATATGTACCGACTGGCATATTCTATTCTGAATAATAGTACGGATGCGGAGGACGCTGTCAGTGAAGCGGTGCTGCATGCCTATGAAAAATTAAGGACACTGCGGGATCCGGGCAGCTTTAAAAACTGGATCTTACAGATCACGGCAAATGAAGCGAAAAAGATTTATCGGCAAAATAAGCGGACCGGTGCGGTGGCATGGGAAGAGAATCTGTCCCCGGCATTTTATGACGAACACCATGAACTGTGGGATGCTGTCATGCAGCTGGATGGCGGATACCGGGATGTGATCGTACTGTTTTACTATGAACAGTGCACAATCCCGGAGATCAGCAGGATATTGGAATGCAGGCAGGGAACCGTAAAATCGAGATTGTACCGGGCGAAGGAGCAGTTAAGGGAGAGGCTTATATGAGAGATGATTTTATAGACAGAAAAATAAGAAAAATGGCGGAGGCGGAACGGATGGCAGTGCCGGAGTCTCTGGATGCGAAAGTGGAAAATATTTTGGACGGACTGGAAACAGAGAAGAAGGACAGCAAAAACACGGATGGAAAGAGAGTGAATCAAACGGTACGCCATTATGGCTTTAGACGAATCGTGATCCCGGCAGCAGCCTGTCTGCTTCTGGCCTCCGTTACCGTGACGGCATCGGGATTGTACCGGGCGCGGATGGAGAGCATGAATCATGAAAAACTGGAAACATATTTTTCCGGGTTGCAGGAGGCAGATGTTGCAGCGGATAGCTACAGCAGACCGCTTACGGACGGCGAAAAAAACAGGCTGGAAGAACTGAGGCAGGCCTATCTGGAGGAAGGATATTTTCCGAAAAAGGAACTTGTCATGCTTGATAGTCCTGAAAAATACAAAAAGGGCGTGGCTTTCTATGCAGCGCGGAGTATATTTTTCCTGCCGGAAGAGGAAATGACGGATGAGGAACTGTTGGAGCTGATCGATTTCCGGGAAAAGAGAGATTATAGTCTGGCGAAAATCACAGAAGAGATCGAGGCGGGCGACTATGAATATGTGAAGACGGAAGATAGTGCGGTATCGGAAGAGATGTCACAGACAGAAGACAGTGTGGGACTGGGAGAAATGTCACAGACGGGCAGATCACAGCAGGAACAGGGCACAGGTGCGGCAAGTGTAGTTCTTGGGGCAGACACGGCAGCACAAGAATGGCAGGTCGCCTATGAGGGAGAACTCAGTATCCGGTGTGCTGTGGCGGCAGAACAGGGGCTGTATGTCGGTGGGTTCACCATGGAAGGGAAAGCACGGGTGGAATATCTGGCTTACGGCAGCGGGACCCCGGAAAAGTTTTATGATGATTTCGATGAGGACGGCGAGGTGTATAGCCTGTGCATCGCACCGGACGGAAGTGTCTATGCGGCATTGCGCGGACTGGCATCTCCGGGAGCGGAACATGGCCGGCTGCCTGTGATCTACCATATCAGTCCGGAGGGAACGCTTCTGGACTGCTTTGCGGCCGGAGACCGGGAGTGGAATATCGTTGATAGTATGGCAACGGATGCACAGGGCAGGCTGTATACACGAATGAGAATGCAGGAGGATGGCGGCTATGTGCGGATCTACACGGCAGAGGGAGACCTCATCGGAACGATGGCGGATGATGGTGTGTATGCTGTGCAAGGTGCCGGAGCCCTGGGACAGGGAAAGGACGGAAAAGTCTATGCAGCAGCACTGGCAACGGAGAATGTGACAGCAGAGGATGACCCTGTGACATTAGTGTCAGTAGACCCGGAGAGGTTGTGTTTTCTACCGGTGCAGGGGGATGCAACGGAGAATGCGAAGGCTGTTCAAAGCACAGGGACGATCTACCAGTGGAATATGGTGGCAGCAGGTGTGAGTGATGGCTCCGATTTTATCCTGTGGGGATACAGCGGCGTTGATACCTACCGTTTGGAAGATGCGGAATTTACCAGAGCGCAGGAAGTCTGGGAGATGCCCTGCGGTACGGAAGGAACCTGCGCGGTAATCGTTCCGGATGGCCGGATACTCTATATCGGAGCCACAGGCGGTGTGCAGGGACAGACGGCAGCCGGCGTGGACATCTCCGGAAAAGACCCGGCGAAGACATATTTTTATTATGAACCGCTGAAGTAACAGAAAAAGCTATAATGAGATGGGTTGAGCGAGTGGAAAATGGGAAATTTCCACTCGCTCTATTGTGCCTATAATACGTTATCATGTATAATGAAAATAAGAATAAATGGCAACGAAAATGGTCACAAAGCAGTCGAAAGAAAACGAAGTATATATGAAAAAAACAACTTTAGAAGAAAAATTAGGATATAATCAAAAAGGAGCCAAAAAGGAGCTAAAAATGGAGCCGATAGAAAGATAGATATATTATATCAAATGGAAGAAAATCCAGAGGTAACGCAGGTTAAACTTATGGAGGGATTTGATCTTTCAAGAAAACAAATTCAAAGACTTATAAAAGACATGCGAGAAGAAGGTTTGGTTGAAAGACGTGGTTCTAATAGAAACGGGAAGTGGATTGCAAAGAAGTAAATAACAGGAGAGATTTTATTTGGCATGATGAGTGACGAAAGATGTATGAAGAAAATCAACGTAAAAGTGACGTTTTTTCTTAGCTTAATTGCGGTTGTGCTGTTGACGGCAGGTATCCTGTGCGGGCGTGAGGTCTGGCTGTATGAGCACCCGGAGATCCGGATTACCTTTAGCTGCGACAAGAGAGAAAATATATATCGCTCTTATCCTTTTTGCGTTATTCGTGGCAGATCTCATATCGGACAGGGATATGCGGTACGTTATGATGAGGAAATATAGCAGTTCCGGGATGCAACAGGGGAAGTGTTTCAATGGATTAACGAAAAGTATGATTCCCCATTATCCGTGTCATCGGATGTAACAATAGGTGAAGGAAAAACGGTGATCACTTTCTGGGGAACAGGGAAATCTATTGAGACCGGAGAGATGGAGGAAATCAACCGGGACTGCGTGCTGGAGTATGAACTGGACGCAGAGGTGTTACATTTGGAAGAAACACCGGAGCTGGTAGAAAACGTTTGGGATCCGAAAGAGAAGGGGCAGCAGGGACAGGCGGAGACGATTTATGATCCGGAAGCAGGTGTAACGGCGACTTTGCGGGATATTTCCAATGTGGGTGCTAATCTTATCATCAGACGTGAGGATGACGATGACGGGGCAGAGGTGATCTATGGAGAGGCTTATATTCTCCAACGGCAGGTAGACGGAGAGTGGCAGGATGCAGAGACGGTGCCGGATAATTATGGCTTTCCAATGGTGGGCTATAATGTCCCCGGTGGTGAGGAAGCCTCGATCTACTATAATTGGGAGTGGCTCTACGGAGCACTGGAACCGGGAGAATATCGAATGGTCTGGGATGTCTCAAGAAAAGACAGCGGTTCGGCAAGCGCACAGACATACCGGGAGCATATACGTTTTCGACTTTAGAGAGGGGAAAAGCTAATGAAGAAAAAAGTATTATGGATAATAGGGGTATGTATCATACTAATCAGTATATGGGGTATCAGGGAAATTTATTTGTACAACAATCCCGAAGTAATCATCACATATAGCAATGAAAACACAGAGGAATCACATCGCTCTCTTCCAGTCTATGCGATAAATCCAAAGTCAAGATTTGGGCAGGCAGCCCGCTACGACAAGGAGATGAAAGACTGGTGGGAAGCCACAAATGAAGTAAACCTATGGCTTCATAATGACTTGAAAGCACCCATGGATGTGTCATCCACAGTTGAAATTATGGATGGAACCGCGAAGATTACCTATCAGGGAACGGCAACTTCTTTAGAGAATGAAAATGTGGAGATATACAAAGAGGTGGTGATTGATTTTCCGGTGTCCGCGAATCTGGAAATTGAGAAAACAGAGTAAAATAGAGATGTCTGAAAGGTCCGAAAGGAAACGGGGGAGTGTGTATGAAGAAAATTAATGTAAAAGTAACGGTTTTTCTTAGTGTGATCGTATTGGCAGTGATAATCCTTTTACTGAATTTTATTGAATTCCGCAAGACGTTGGATTTTACGGCATCGGGAATACGGATGCTGAAGGAAAATGCGTCCGGAAAGCAGGAAGAGGTACAGGTAGATGTCAGTGGAACGTATTCTTATCGCGTATTGCCCTGGATTTATGCAAGTTCTTTTAACGGGAAGATATCCTTTGCAGGAGAGGGAGAGGAGCCACAGGATTATTTCTTTCTGTACGGGGGAAGAAAAGGCGTTTTCCAAAGTGGGAGAGGTGCCGGACAGATCCTGACGCCGGATATGAGCACGTGTGCAGCAATTTATGAGGCAGTGCAAGGTGTGGAAAAAGGGATGATTTCTGCCACCGCAAATTCGGCGGAAGAGAATCAGATATTCTATATTTTGTACCCGGCGACGACATTGGAAGAAGCGTATGAAATATCCGATGTATTGTATCCCGGAATGTTGGGAAAATAGATTTCTTGCTTGACAGACAGGTCGATAGAATGTAGACTATGCTTATAAAGTCTATATTCTATCGACTATCGATGGCTGGTGCAGCAGAGCGGAGGGGCTTATGGGTGAGAACATCTACAGAATATTTGACGTTGTATGGAAATTAAGTCTGGTAGGAGGATACTGCGTATTGCTGGTGCTCCTGGCCAGACTTTTGTTGAAAAAAGCCCCCAAATGGTGTTCTTATCTGCTGTGGGGAGTCGTATTTGTGCGCTTGTGCTGTCCGGTGTTGCCACGGACGGGGATCAGTCTGATTCCGGAGCGGCTGCTGGCGGTTGGAACGGAGACGATGTACGGACAGTCAGCAAACGGCTATGGTAATAATGGTGTGCTTCCAGATGTGGATCCTAACGGACAGAGCAGTTGGCAACAGGCAGGAAATTTGCATGCCGGGACGGCAGGAAATATGCCGGGAGCCGCAGGATTAGCGAACGAAAACAGAAATGTTGCGAATGCAATCGATAACGAAAGCGATGCGAATGCATTCGGAACAGACGGAGCCGATGGAAGCCAGGCAGCAGGTAATGCTGCAGATGGTGGCTACTTAGCTGACAACCGGGACAATGCGGACGGGTCTTTGCAAATCACAGGAGCAGAAAACGGAAGCAGTGGTGCAGCCATGGAGGAATCGGTTACCGATACAAATGGCACAGCTGTCGCAAACACACTGTATCGCCCGGTAGGTTTCCGTGTCATTGCAATGGTATGGCTGTTTGGAATGGCAGGATTTATGGGGTATCATGCCTTTTCCTACCTGCGTATGCGTAACCGGCTTCACAGACCTGACGGCGGTGTCAGACAGGTGGAACCGGGGATCTGCGAAATCGACGGTGGGCATCTGTCCTTTGTCATGGGACTGGTGCATCCGGTGATCTATCTGTCTTCGGGCTTAGATCCCGAGAGCAGAAACGTTGTGCTGTGCCACGAGAGAGTGCATTTGCAGCGCAGGGATTATCTCTTCAAACCGGCAGCTCTGCTGATCTGCTGCGTCCACTGGTTCAATCCGTTAGTGTGGCTGGCATTTTATCTGATGAACATGGACTGCGAGATGTCCTGTGATGAAAAAGTGGTGAAGCTTCTCGGCGAGGAGAGCAAGAAGATATATTCCCATACATTGCTGGAAGAGGCTTCCGGTGGGGAATGGAAACGCTATCGGGGCGGTTCCATCTGTGCCTTGCTTTCTTTTGGTGAAGATCATGTGAAGAACAGGATCCGCCATGTACTGGATTATCGCAAGCCGCCGTTCTGGGTCATGATTGGCGCAGCAGCAGTGATCGTGGTACTGGTGGTGTGCCTGTGCAGCAACCCCGGTGGAAGTGGGAACGGGGCAGGCACGGCGGATCGTACAGATACAGACGACAGCGCAGGAGCAGAAATGGATGTAGACAGCAATGCGGAGACGAATGGAAGCATTGCGCAGCTTCCGGACAACATCAAGACACCGGAAGATTTTGCAAAGGTAACGATTCATAGCAGAGAAGATTTTGCCGCTGTTTTTGATGTGGAAGCAATCGAAGAAAAGCATTCCTTTGCAGCGGATCAAGTGGCTTATGACCTGCTGGTTCGTGAAAACAATACGAATGCCGCGTATGCGATATTCAAAGCACTGGCGGAGGAACCTGCATCCGAGACTTATAGAAAATATACAGATCCGGTAACGGCAGCGGTGTCACTGCTGCACCTGGGTGATGGAAGCGGAGCCGTGACCGAGACGCTGTATCCGGCAGGGCAGCAATATCCTTATTATCGGGAGGACTCTGACCGGCCGGGAGAAGGCTCTGTGGTGAATGTACATTATACTTTTGCGGATGGATCTGCTGTAGATATTCCCATGGTCATGGCGGAGGAGATGACGCAGCTGTGGCTCTTGTCCTTTGGAGATCCGGGCAGTGCGGAGGACTCGGGATATGGTCCGCTCACCGGTGATATCTGTACCAGAATGGTCTATGGGGAGTACGAACTCCGACAACCGGACAGAGCGGTCTACTGGGGCTGGATGGACTGGTATCCTGTGGATGCCGGCAGTTATGCGACCTATTACCCCCATGTACAGATTTCAAATTATGGGATCTATACCATGAGTGAACTTTGGGGAACGTCCGGCAGTGTATTTCGCTGCATTCAAGCTGAACGCATCATGGCAACGGGCTGGTATGACGTTACCTGTGAGCGGGGCGCATATGACACATCGGATGCCTATACACAGCTGCAAAAAGATCTGCCGGATGTGACGGAATGGAGCGGCGGCAAGGTCTATTATCTGACAGATCCCGATGAGGCGCATCTTATGACGGATGAGTGGATGCCGAGGGTACTTCGGGAGTTTGACATGAGTACCCATACTGTCACCGATACGGTTCTGCCGGTGGATTTGCAGCTCAACAGCGACACGACGCTTCATGTTCATGACGGATATTATGACATTTACAATAGTAATCCATCCATAAGTATGCGGTTTGCGCTTAGCGGGGCGGATAGCCAGCACATCGAAAGAGCAGACATTCTGGCCTATCCGGGTGTGGTATTTGATGTATCGGAGCGGACAGAAACTGAGACATCGGCGCAGCTGGATCTGGATGGCGATGGTGTGCCGGAGAAGATTTCTCTGCATCCTGCGGAGCCGGTAACGGGGTATTCTCTGGAGCAATATACGATATATCTGAATCTGGGACTTAGTCAAATGAATTGCTATGACCTGCAGGATGCAGTGTTGGAGATAGACGGACAGACGGCTGAGATTCCGGACAGCACGGGAAATATGAGCAATTCGATCTTCGCTTTCAGCCCGGACGGAGAACAGCTCCTGATCGCATTGTATGATGACGGCGAAAGCGCAGATCCACTGACCCGAATCTATCACTATGAAGACGGAAAACCGGTGGAAACAGACCGGCTCGCACAGGATCTGCGAAAGGCATGGATACAGGATGGACAGATGGTTATCACCGAACCATATTTTGCGGTGCAGAATGATTATATCCAGAAAATCTATCAGGTAACATCGAACGGAAGACTTCGGGAAGTGCCACAGGAGGAATATGTATTAAGTGCCTGGGAGGAAGTGGAGCTGCGGCAGGATATAACGCTCTACCGTACACCGGACGGGGATGAGACCTTTGTGCTGCCCAAAGGAAGCAAGGTACGCATGACGAAGCTGGATGCAACACAGGACTGGATCTGCATCGAGATTACGGATGGTGTGAAGGGGTGGTTTCGGTTACGGGATGGAACGGATTACAGTGACTATTTCAGCGGTTTATATTTTGCAGGGTAAAGTGTGAAAAGGAGATACAGATCATGCATTGGAGTAAAAAGAACAAAGGAATCGTAATTTTTCTGATCGTTATAGTTGCTGTAGTCCTGCTGTGTCTCGGAGATTACGGATTGCGATATTATGATACTCCGAAAGAGGAAACATATGATTATGTTGGCAGTGGCATGTTAGTCGGTTTGGTAAATCCGCAATTTTATCAACAGGTTCCGGTAGAGATTCATGCGAAAAAGGCACATTTTATCTGGAAAAATCAGGAGGATTATATTCAGGGAAATGTATGGCTGGATGGAGAAAAGATTTTTGGTGATGAGGAAATGGGATTTACGACACTTTTCGTAAAAGCGGAACCATCGTATTCCTGCATCACAACTACCGATGGAGATACATCCGGTAATATGTTCCTTATCTCAAAAGATCTAAAAAACGTATTATGTGGAGTAAGAATAGAAGAGGAAGAGTTCCTGCTGGTAGTACCGGCTGAGGATAAAGCAACTGCAGATGGCATGATCGACAATGCAGCAAAACAATCACAGGCGTTTTCCTGGTGGCTGTTGGAAGTATACAAGGATATCATAAAGGATACTGTGAAATGAGATAAATAATGAAAAATGGGGAGGTTGTGCTTATGATGCAGCAGTTAAGTTTCAGTCCGGTGGAAAACATATTGACAGTCCTGTTCGCAGCGGCAATTCTGGGATATCTTCTGTACCTCCTGGTGCGGAGCTTACGGAACAGGCAACGGGGATATCATACGGTGAATCGCGCAAAAGTCTTCAGCAAGAGACAGGCTACCGCTGTGAATCAGCCGGTATATCTGGCAAACGGCACGGTAAATTCCGGAGTAACCGAGGCGGAAAACGTCAAGACTGTCATTTTTGAAAATCTGGAAAAAGAGGGCGAACAGATCACCTTGGAAGTTTCCGACAGAATCTACGGAGAATTGCAGGAAGGCGATTGCGCAAGCCTAAGCTGCCGGGACGGAAAATTAGTGAGCTTCGGAGCGTTACAGAACAGGGATGACAGAGAGCGGAGCTTCCGCGGATAGGGAAGCAGAGAACATAGGAGGGACTTTATGGTGGAAGGTATCTATCGTTTGTTTGACAGTATATGGCGTCTCAGTCTGGTGGGAAGCTATTGTATTTTGTTGGTGATACTGGCCAGATTTTTACTGAAAAAAGCCCCGAAATGGTGTTCCTATCTGCTGTGGGGAATCGTATTTGTGCGGTTATGTTGTCCGGTGCTGCCGGGGACCAGGATCAGTCTGATTCCGGAGCGTCTGTTGACCGTAGGGACGGCGACAACCTCTGCACAGTTGACTGCCGGGAACAGTGCCGGATCAGTTGACAATGAGGGAGTTTATAATGGCAGCCACCGTGGAGACAATACTGTGGATGCCGTGTTGTCCGGGGCGGATAATACGGGAAATCTGAATGCCGGGACTTTAGAAGCCACCGGAAATAGGGAAGGTTCTGCACCGACACTGGGACAGGATGGAAACGTAGAAGGCATGAATGAAATTGGAGATGACGGTGTCGGCGGAATTCAGGCACCGGGTAATGTTACGAATGCCTTGGATGGTGGTTACCCGGTGGATAACCGGGATAATGCGGACGATTCTTTGCAAACTTTCCGTGTCCTGTCGATTGCATGGTTACTTGGAATGGCAGGATTTATGGGGTATCATGCCTTTTCCTACCTGCGTATGCGGAACCGGATTCACCGAACTGACAGCGGTGTCAGACAGGTAGAACCGGGGATCTGCGAGATCGATGGAGGGCATCTGTCCTTTGTCATGGGACTGATGCATCCGGTGATCTATCTCTCTTCGGGACTGGATCCGGAGAGCAGAAAAGTCGTGCTGTGCCACGAGAGAGTGCATCTGCAGCGCAGGGATTATCTTTTCAAACCGGCAGCTCTGCTGATCTGCTGTGTGCATTGGTTTAACCCATTGGTGTGGCTGGCATTTTATCTGATGAATATGGACTGTGAGATGTCCTGTGATGAAAAAGTTGTGAAGCTTCTCGGCGAGGAGAGCAAGAAGATCTATTCCTATACATTGCTGGAAGAAGCTTCCGGCGGAGAATGGAAGCGTTATCGGGGCGGTTCTATCTGTGCCTTGCTTTCTTTTGGTGAAGATCATGTGAAGAACAGGATCCGTCATGTGCTTGACTATCGCAAGCCGCCATTCTGGGTCATGATTGGCGCGGCAGCAGTGATCGCGGTGCTGGTGGTGTGCCTGTGCAGTAACCCGGGTAGTGGAACGGATGCAGCGGATGTTGCAAATGCGGATAGCGGTGCAGAGACTGAGGCAGATGCGGCGCGGGCAACCGACGGGGCAGATGCAACCGAGGAAGCTGCAACAGGGGAGTTTGCGACGGATGAAGTGGATTATGAGGCTGCCAAAACGGAATGGCTGACGGTATTTGAGCAGGGTATCCACAGCAGGGAAGAGTTCAGTGCCCTGTTTGATGTGACTGCCTTGGAGGATGCCCGGTCTTTTGCCGGACAGGACGGCATCCAGTATCTTGGCTACGATGGTGTTGCGGCGCGGAAACTGCATCAGCGGATTTTAGACGGAGATGCCGCTGCCCATGAGACCTACAAGGATCCGGTGAAGGCTGCGGAAGCTCTGCTGAATCTACAGGGTGGCAGCGGGGAAATGACGGAACTGCTTTATGAGCCGGGAATGCAGTATTATTTTTATCAGGAGGATCCGAATCGTCCCGGGGAGGGAGCAGTGGCGAATGTACAGTATACCTTTGCCGATGGCACTGCTATAGACATTCCCATGGTATTTGCGGAGGAGAGCAGTCAGATCTGGATGCTCTCCCTGGGAGACATCGACAGTAAAGGCCGGCATTCTACCGGTCCTCTGGACGGAGAAAATCAGGCCAGAGTGGTCTATGCGGAATACGGACCCAGGGATGAAGATTGGGCTACCGTGGCAGAACTGTCGAAAAAATGGGTGTATGTAAAGGTATCCCCCGGATCTTTTGCGGATGTTGCTGCTACTTATCAGGTCTCTAGCTACGGTATTTATGCGGCCACCGGGGACGACGCCGGACTAAATTGTATGGTTCCGGGATATATAGCGCCGGGATGTGCGGCAGAGGGACGTTCCACGGTTTACCAGAATGTGGGAAATTACTATACGTCTGACAGTTATAGACAGGAGATGGCTTATCTGAAGCAACAGGATAGTGTCCGATTGTACTATTTTGCAGCTTCTGATTATCAGGATGGAGATCTGGACATCTGGATCGACACGATCCGGGAATATGATACTTCGGGACAGACCGGAGAAAACGGGGTCACGGACTGGAAGCTGCCGTCGGAGGCGCAGGATTTCTCCGCAGACATGCTTACTGCGGAAGACGGTTATTGGATCCTGAGTCAGAGCAACGGAACCGCCCAGAGGAAACTTCCGCTTCTGTCCAACCAGCCGGTCTGGAATGGGAAGGTGGCGGCAGATCTGACGACAGAGGAAGCGGATGCTTATGCAGTAGCACAGAGACGGGATATTATGACGAATGTGGGAGTCATATTCGATCTGTCTGAGCGAGCGGAGCAGGAGACTTATGCCCTGTTGGATCTGGACGGAGATGGAACCGCAGAGAAGCTTCTGTTGCGTTCGAGAATGGCACAGGCAGTAAACGAAGTGGATCATTCGCCGCTGGATCAATATATATTTGCGGTGAATACCATGCGAGGCGAGACGCGGACGGCACAGAATCTGGGAAACAGCATTTACGCCTTCACTCCTGATGGCAGACAGATATTACTGGCACTGATGCGTAGGGACGAGTTCGGACAGTGCGAGAGTTTCCTGTTCAGCTATGAGAACGGGGAACTACAGGAGGTAGGAAGCTTCGCGCAGGATATCCGGGAGATCTGGGTGGAAAACGGCCAGATCATCACCACCCAAAGCTATGATTATATCCTGCAGAGAGAGAATCTGCGGATCATATACCGCATCGGAAGTGACGGAAGGCTGGCGGAGATCCCCACAGACCGCTATGATCTGCCGGAGCAGGCGGCCCTGCACGGACTCAATAAGGATCTGGAAGCCTACCGGGATCCGGATGTAAGCAGCGAACGCTTTACCATCAACGCAGATCACGGAGTCTATTTCCTTTATCTGGATGCCGGCAGACAGTGGCTCTGCGTGGAGACCGAGAATGGTGTCACCGGGTGGCTTAAGATGGCGGATTATACGGCGGAAGAGGCATGGGATACTTTCAATGATCTGATGCCGAATGGGGGATGAGAACAATTTATACTGGATACATTTGATAAAAATGAAAAAAGTTTCCGGTATAAGAGAAACTTTTACTTTTGTAGGAAAAAATAGACATTGACAAAAATGGTTTACATGATGTAACATTAAAGTGTTACAAATTGTAAACCATTTTGTATAATAAGACTTAACGGATGCCACAGAGGGCAGAAAGTGAGGAATTGTAATGTCGGAATATACCATGGGAGCTGTGGAGATGCGTTTTGCGGAAATCATCTGGGAGCATGAGCCGGTCGCTTCGGGGGAACTGGTGAAATTATGTGAAAAGGAATTGAACTGGAAGAAATCTACGACCTATACGGTCCTGCGGCGCCTCTGTCAGAAGGGGATTTTTACCAGTGAGAACGGGACTGTCACCTCACTGATGTCGAGGCAGATGTTTCAAGCGAGACAGAGTGAAGAGATCATCGAGGAATCTTTCGCAGGATCTCTGCCGGATTTCGTAGCGGCATTTACTTCCCGGAAGAAGCTGTCTAAGAAAGAGATCAAAGAGCTGAAGAAAATCATAGAAAATAACGGGGGAGCAAAGGAGTGACAGGGATGGCAATGATGCAGATACTGTTCAGAATGAGTATTCAGGGAAGTATCATCATAGGAATCATATTGCTCCTCAGAATGGTATTTAGAGGACTGCGGATCTCCTACCGGTATTGTGTGCTGTTGTGGGGAATCGCCTTTTTCTATCTCATATTTCCCTGGAAGATCGAGAATGAGCATGGATTTTGGTGGGCACAGCCGGAGTCGATGGTAGAGGCGGTGAGCACGGATGGACCGACAGTGGTGACGGGACTTGGGACGGGCATTGTGTTGGGGCAAAGTGCTGTGCCGGAGCAAAATGTTACACCTGGACAGAGTACCTTGCCGGAACAGGTGAACGGAACAGATGCGACGACCGTGCAGGGTACGAATTTCGAAGCGGGATCGAACGAGCTCCCTGTGACGGCTGCACAGTCCAACGGCACAGCAGTCATGCCTTTTCTATCGGCCGCCTTTACACAGGTGATATTTGCAGTCAGATACCTGTGGCTGGCAGGAATCCCTTGTTTTCTCGCGTATTTTATCCTTTCTTATGTAAGAATGAAGCGCCGTCTGGCAGAATGCCTTCCCGGGGAGGAGGGAGTCCGTTACGTGGACGGCATCCGCACACCGATGGTATTCGGGATTCTGCGGCCGCAGATCTATCTGCCGATGGAGATGAATCCGGAATTTTATGACTGTGTATTGCAGCATGAGCGGATCCATCTGCATCGCCGGGACTATCTGTGGAAAATACTGACCTATCTGATCAGTATTGTGCATTGGATGAATCCGGTGGTCTGGCTGGCATATTATCTGCTGTGCTGTGATATAGAAAAAGCCTGTGATGAAGCAGTGACGGAACATCTGGAGCCGGAGGACCGACAGGAATATGCCGCCGTACTGCTATCCATGGCAACCGATACGACCGTACGCAGGATATTTGCAGCACCGGTGTGTTTTGATGAAGGTGACATCCGGGGCAGGATCCGGCATATTTTAAAATGCCGTAAGACCGCAGGGAAGCTTGCGGCGCTGGCAGTGGAACTGTGTATCATTGCAGCGCTGGTACTGCTCACACAGAAAAGTGTGGTTTCTTCTCAGAAAACAGAGGAAGACTTTACGGAAATGGTGACAGCGGAAGAAACAGGACAGGTACAGGAACAGAATCTGCCAACAATTTACATACAGCAGGCAGAGGAACTGCAAGCTCCCAGTCCTTTTCGTATTGAAAACTATTATATCACTGAGCGGGTCACTGCCTATAATCATTATTATATTGATAATGATGGTATTCTCTGGGGGAACGGTTATAATGAGAATGGTCAGTTGGGAACAGGCAGTTACGAGACAGATTTTGACAAGGGGCAGTTTGATGATGTGAGGATTGCAGATCATGTGGTTTCCGTAGATGCCGATTGGAATAATAATTTCTGTATTTATCTGACGGAGGATGGAAACCTCTACGGACTGGGATTAAATATGGCAGGACTTTTGTTGGGAAAAGACACTGTGAAGCAGGTATATAGCGACATGGATAACGACAGGGTATGTACTCCCACACTGTTAATGAAAAATGTCAGATATGCCAGAGCCGGCAGGGAAGCCATTATCGTACTCAAGGAAGATGGAGCCGTATATTGGTGGGGACAGCTTCGGACGACAAGCAGCACGACCGTTGGGGGATATGATGAATACTGGTCAGTAACAGAGAATCCGTTGAATCTGGTAAAAATGATGTATCTGGAACCACATAAAGTTCTGGATCATTGTATCTATGTGGACATCAATGCGTGGAATGGAGCGGCAATCACGGAAGACGGAGAATTATATCTTTGGGGATTAAATATCTTTGGACAGTGCGGTGTTTCTAAGAGTGAGAATGTTCATGACTTTGTCAGAGAACCCCAAAAGGTACTGGATAAGGTCAGTATGGTATGGCTGGGTGGAATCCGGCACAGCGATGATGCCCGCACCTTTGATGCAGATATCTCTGCTATTCGATATGGATATAATAATTTTGCCTTATTGGAAGATGGTACGTTGTTGGGAGCAGGAGAAAATCTTGGCAAGGATTCTGTGACCACAGTGATGGAGGGGGATCTGGATGAGGCAGGATCGCACCGCTGCTCCTTTTCCTTTGTGCCGGTGAAGGCAGTGGTCTATTCCCTGGAGTATAATCGAGAGGTCCTGTCAAGGATGCAATGGGGAATGCGAAGAGACGAAGTACGGACATTGTGTACCGATGCCGGATTGCAATGCGATGTCGCCAGTGAGGATGCGAGTCTCTATATAGAGAACAGCAAATACTATTGTTATTTTGACGAGAACGGTGGATTAGACAGGATACAGATTCAGGCCGGCAGCAGCCGGGATGGGAGATTCCTTGTCGATAAGACAACGCTGGAGGAATTACAGCAAAACATCGCGGATGCCGATGGTACATTGACACTGGTGAAGTCTGTTGAGGAAGCTTCCTGGGAACGTTGGCAGTATGAGGACACACAGGAGCAGATTCGATATTACTTTACCGTATATGAAGGTATTGTTACTGTTATAGAAGAGGAACAGATGATCAATGAAGAAGCTACGAAGTAGCGGTTTCGCGAATGGGGTTCTGAATAGTTACGAGAATTTTTTAAGCAGTAAGGGAGATTATCATGAAAAAACAATACAGATTAGCAACATTTGCACTGTCCGCCTGCCTGTTAATGGCATGTGGCGCCCGGGAGACCAATGCACCGGAGAACAACGAAGCGGAGAAACAAACCGAAAATATTTCCAATATAGACACTAAAATAGATGAGACAGAGACCTCCGGAGCTCTCACAGAGTCCGAATCCCGGGAAACACCCATTGCACCGAAAGAAATTGCGATAGATTTCACCGGAGTATCGGAATTTCACCCGGAAGGAACTGCGGCGCAGCCCTATTCCCTGGAAATCCTTTCCGAGACGTATAACAATATTACTTTTGCTGATGAATGGTACAATGCAACGGAAGATGTTTCCCTTCCCATGATCGGTGAGAACTGGGACTGCTTCTATGATGAGAATTACACCTACCAGTGGGACGATGGTAAACTCAGCATTTTTGATGGCGAGAACTGCCTGTATGTATTGGAATATCCGACAGATAAATGGTACGTCAATGGTAATAACGCCTGCATTGAGAATGGTATCTTCTATGGGGCATCGGTAATGAACGGCTATGCCCAGCCGGACACCTGTTTTATGTTTGCATACGATCTGGAAAATGAGAAACTGCTGTGGCGAAGTGCAGACCAGACCTACAACAGCATGAACTTTCTCGTGAAAGGGGACGTGATCTTCTGCGGCTATGGATTTACCGCAGAGGACGATTATCTCTATCAGCTGGATAAAAACACCGGAGAAGTGATCGATCGCCTGCCTCTGAAAAAAATGCCGGATCTCATGGCAGAGAAGGACGGCCGGTTGTATGTGCATACCTATAGTTATGATTATGTGATTGGGATATTTTAAATTGATAATATCAAAATAATTGATATCGGTCGACTATCTTATCATTAAATATTGCATGTGCAATAAAAATATGATATTTTAAAAATGTAACATAAAAAGAGTTACATTTTTAAAATGGTGACTATATGAAGAATTTTTTGGAAAAAACATTGCGTCAAAATGTGATGATAGAAGAAACTGAATATTTGAATGAGAAGCTGCCTCTAGCCTTTCGTGGAAGATACACTTTTTATAAGGTTGAAACAAACGGTTCACCCTGGATAGCAATTCAACCCAAGGCAGATGTTGGCCTGGCAGTGCTTAGAAAGGACTGGATTAAAATTGAAAAGGCAGCAGGTCTTAATTGTGCCATTTTTTTTGATTCTACATCATTTTATATTAAAGAAAAATTATTGGAAGAGGGAATTCCCTTTGTACTGAAAGATAAGCAGGTGTACTTGCCTTTTATCGGATATTTGCTGTCCAATGAGAATGAAAGGAAAATTTCTCCGGTTCATTTGATTTCATTTTTAACACAAAAAGTTATATTGGTTGCAATATATGAAAAATGGGAAAATGTTACTGCATCAAAAGCTGCAATAAGATTAGGCGTTACGAAAATGTCTGCAAACAGGTGCTTTGATGAAATTGAGTATCTGAATGTGGATATTTTGGGTATGAAGGGTAAATCCAGGGTGATAACTGTTCCAGCGGATATTCAGAAACTGTGGAATGATGTACGGGTCATATTGAGAAACCCTGTGATTGCAAGGTATGAACTAAAAGAGGATATTCAATTGGGAAAAAAGGCAGGAATCACTGCACTATGTGAGTACTCATTACTTTCGGATAATGAATATCCGACTTATGCAATTACCAAAAAAGAAATAACAGAATCCGGAATTAGAAAAATGAAGCAGGTACATTCCGGGGAAGAAATAGGATGCGTTGTTCTGGAACTCGGATACTTTATTGATTTTAAGAATAAGAAACTGGAAGATCCATTGAGTGTGACATTGTCGCTTACAGAGAGCGAGAAACAGGATGAAAGAATTGGTATTTCTATAAAGAGGATCGTAGAGGCATTGACTCCTGAGTTTGGAGAAAAATTTTGGAATTTTGTTCAAGATGGAAAGTACAGAAATAAGGCAACCAATGGAGAAAAACCGCAGTTCTATAGATTTGACAAGCCAGAGGATGAATCTTTTCCTAAAATGCTTGAATTATTTTGCAGAAATGATTTTGAATTACGAGAGATGACCGGAATCACCCCCATACACATTGATGATACGGTATCCAGTCTGTCAGCAATTCTGCTTAATGACGATTATTACAAGGTGTTGTTAGAAGGAAAAGTTAATGTAAAAGGTCTTTCCGTTCTCCGACCTGAGTGTTTGATTTTGTTCAAGGCGAAAGCATACCTTGATTTGAGACAGAGGAAAGAAAGCGGTGAAACAGTAGATTCCAATGATATCAAAAAGCATAAAAAAGATATTCTTAGAATTGTAACAGAACTTATGCTGGAGAACACAGCAAATCTTCCTGCAACAGTGAAATCGGAGATAGACACTTTCATAAAATTGTTGGAGCAAGAGCCGTTTGATGAGAATTCCTTGAAAAATTATGGGATTGAGAATCAAGAGGTTGTTGCAGTACTTAGAAGAGTATTTGAATAAAAATAACGGAGAGGTGATCGGCTGCTTGCTTCTGAAAAAAGATGCCGGATTTCATGGCAGAGAAGGATGATTGATTGTGTAAAAGGCTTTTGAAAAATCTTGTGGGAGGAGGATTCAGAAAAAGTATGTACAAAGCAAAGATGAGGTGTGTGGCATTATTAATAATTATGTTAAGCATGGTAAGCTGTGGGCAGAATAGACCGGAACAGAATGATACAGAACAGAATACTTCAGAAGTTACCGAGGAGATGACACCTAATACCATAACGACTACAGCTGTATCAAATGAAGAGACTGAACCGGTTGATTTATTGGAAGATTTCAGTTTGGAAAATTTAAAAGGGAAAACCGATCCGGAAGTAATCAGACAGGAATTATCCGTCCTTCCGTTAAATATAGATGAACTCAAAGATTATCCGGTGTATGTCTTGGATTGGCAGTCAAGGGAATGCAGCGGAGCAGAATTGCTGGACGAATTTTACGAGCAGACATCAGAGAATCAACCGGCGCAATTAGTGATTGTACACTATTTAGTGAGTGAGGAATTGGTTACAGCGAGTCAACTATGGAGTTTAAGTTATATAGAATTTGATGGAACGGATTATTTCATGTTTGAAAACGATTCGGAAGACGGCACCTGGAAAGATGATTACAGAGAGATGTATTTCCATTCCCTGAACATAATTAGAAAGCAGCCGGAACAAAGTGAAATCGAACTAATAATGATAGTATTTACGGATCAGGAAGATGTCTCCGATGAAAAGGCGGAACAGTATGTGCAACTGTTATATGACGGGAAGAGACCGGAGAACGTAGAGGTGCGTCCTTTCCTGAATTTACGGAAAAAAAGTTAAGTTATACAATGGGAAGTTGTGGCAGCAGTGCTTGTTCTTTTTACCTGTTGGAAAAAGAATGATATTGTGATGACATGCGAGGGGGATTACGAATGAAAACTTTTAAAGCAATAGCATCATTGCTGGTAGGTACAGTATCATCTTTGCTGTTAATGGGATGCGGAGAAATAGACACCGGGACGGAAACATCTGCGTGGGAGAAAGAGACTGTTACAGATGTGCCGGAAGAACCTAAAACGGAGATCATACTTGGAGATATCGGGGGAGCGTCGACATTACAGGAAGCAGTAGCTGATTTTAATGGTAAAAATGACGGAATAACAATCATAATACATGATTATTGCGAAGAAAATATAAGCGACGGAATTAGCTGTTTGTATGATGATATTTTGACAGGAAAAGGACCTGATATCATTATTTTTTCGACAGATGAGATGGATGTGGAAGTGCTTACAGAAAAGGGCGCAATAGAGAATCTTATTCCCTATCTGGAGAAAAGTGATGTGATTGGGGAAGAGGACATCGTTGATTCCGCGTATCAGGTTTTGACAGCGGATGGTGGCTTGTATATGTTGCCAACGAATTTTGTGTTATATACATTGATAACAAAAGAAAAATGATGAAGTAACAAAGAAAATTTTACCTTCGAGGAAGCTTTGCGGGCCGTTCGGGAATGTGAAGAGGATCCTATGATTTCACGGGATTTATTTTTACAGGAAGGGGCAATATGCGGAGGATATTCCGGGGAAACGGAAGATAACAGATTGGAACAATATATAAAAATTGCAGAACAATTACCGCAACAGGCGATGTTTCAAACGAATGACCTTTTGATGCGGGAAGGAAAAATTCCATTCAATCTTGAGTGCATAGGTGACATGCAACAATATTTATATAAAAAATCCGTATGGGGTGAGGATGCAGTCTATACAGGATTTCCGGGAGCAGAGGGAAAGGGAAGAATATTTATTTTTGACAACTGTTTCGCCATTAACAGTCAAAGCACGCACAAAGAAGAAGCATGGAAGTTTGTGGAAAGCTATTTTACTGAGGAAGGACAGAAAACGATTGCTCCCAATTGGAATTTCTCAATATTGCAAGATGTGCTGGATCAACAGCTTAGTGATAGCAGAAAGCAGGAATATTATCAGACATCGGATGGAAAAAGAGAGAAACTTCCTATTCTGACATACGAAATTGGCGGTACCTATGAAAATGTTTATGCGGCACAAGATGAGGATATACAGGATGTAAGGGAGATGATAAATAATACGAAGGTAATGCAACGCAGTGACCTTCCTTTCATAGGGATTACGCAGGAAGAGACGTTGTATTATTTTAATGGAGAAAAAAGTATAGAAGAAACAGTAGCGGCTATAAGGAATAAAATTGATGAAATGCCGAATGCAACAAATGCACAGACAGATAGGGATGTCGTTATCAATATAGGGGATTTTTCAGTTTCCTTATATGAAAGTGAGCAGGAAATATTGGGGAAGCTGGATAAGATGGGGCTGTTGTATGAAAAGGTTGAGGATTCGGATAACAAAAAATATAATTATTATTATAACGTAGGTGATGGGGAAGCTCAATTTGTACAAGTTTATTTTCTTGAAAAAGAATGTGTCAGAATAAGAATCAGCAGTAATGAAACATTCGCACATACCTCGAGAGGCATATATTCCGGAAATACTTATTCTCAAATGGTCGACCAATATGGAGATTCTTATGAAAAACATACTTATATGGGCAAAGAGAGATATACCATTTATCGTTATGCTTTAGGAGAATGTTTCCATGAATTCGGCATACCGGGGGAAGCAACCGGTGAAATCTATAATGTTGATGTTTATGTTTCCGGTCAGATGCCTATCTATGATTATGGAGAAGAGATTGTAGAGGATTAGAAATTTTTTGAAAATATGTAAGGCGATGAGACGGACTATAGGGAATAGTTGAATGCAAACGAAGGTAATGTTGAAGAACTGGAGATTCCATATTTTTCATTTACAGAAGAAAATAGAAGATAATAGGGGATAAACAAAAAGATGACAAAAAAGCAGAAAGTAGTATTTGCGGTTGTGGCGGTAGTGATTGTGCTGGGGATGATTATGTCTTACGCATTTTTGATGAAAAATCAGCATATAGACAGTACACCTGAAGAAAAAAAGATGCCTGCCATGAGTGATACAGAAGACTATGAAGTACGTGAAAGTGATGAAAGCATTCAAAGCAGCGAAACAGAAGAAGATTATTATATGACATCTACAGGAGTAACAGCAGAGGAGCAATTTGCTGAAGAGATTAAAAATGATGTTTTAAAGCATGATTGGGATGCGCTATCCGAGAAAATTTCATATCCTATTGCAATAAATGGTACTACGGTTAATAATCGTGAAGATTTTTTAAAACTCGATATTGATGGAAAGCTGAATCAAGAATTTGTAGAGGCTATTCGTGCTGAAACATGCCGAAAAATGTTTTGTAATTGGCAAGGGGTGATGATGGGGGATGGACAAATCTGGTTTGACAATGTTTATAAAGGAACAGGACCTTGGAAACTATCAATTATCGGAATTAATAATATGCTCGAGACAGAATCGGAAGATCTGAATGCGGAAGAAACGATAGAGCCAGATCCGGAAATAGCAGATGGCAGTGTGGACGAATTATCCATGGATGAAATCGAAGAATTGCTTTTTGGTGAGTGGAAAGTTACAAAATTGCTTGGCTTTACACACGTACAAAACGATTATACGAATTATCCGGAAGGACATGATATCATAGGCAATCATATTGTGATAAATGAAGATGTATTTTCCAGTGAAGGGCTTGAAAAATATGAACGTTATCAATGCGAGATTTTAGAACCTTCTTATGAGGTATCTCCTATAAAAGAGCGTAATTTAATCTATTATGTAAAGGAAGCTATAAAAGACGATCCGGAACTCTATGATTGGATTCTGAATTATGATGAATTACAGGATTTAAAAATAAGGGGCACAAGAGATGGAATAAAGGGGAAGTCTCCGGCAGTAGACATAATGCTTTCCAGCGATAAGCAGTTTGTTATTCTTACGATGGATTGTGCTTTTTACCTGTTGGAAAAAGAATGATATTGCGATGATAATTGGGGGAGGAACAAAAAATGACCAAAAGCAGAAAGTAGTATTTGCGGTTGTGGCAGCAGTGATTGTGCTGGGGATAATTTTGTCTTACGTATGCTATCATTTTATTTATGGGACAAGAATCACTTCACGGGAGGGAGAAGCATACCACAAATTAGAGGGAAAGGGAGTATACAGCCCGTTAGCGGTGTTCCCTTCCGCAGATATGGACACCGTTTCACAGGATTTTTATTATCAGACCCGTGATGAAATCTTTGCGGCAACCTGCCAGATCTATTTGGAAAATCAATATACCAGGGAACAGTATGAGGCAGAAACAGAGCGTCTGCGGAATTTGGAATTTTCTTATCAGGATCAGACGAATATGCTCTATCAGGATGAAGAAAATTATTGCAGCGTTGCGTATGTGGCAATGGCAAATTGGACCGACCGATATGAATATGCCATCACGTTAGATGACAGTAATACCATTATTTATGTTTATCTGCAGAACATGGATGCGAAGGACATACATATGCAGTCTGATTACCTTCCGAAATATTTTCAGGATAATAATGCCGGAAAGCATCAGGATACAGACCCTATGACCTCGGATTACAGAAGTTTCTATGCGTTTCGGATAGGAGATCATTATATAGATTGCATGGATTTGGCGGATCAGATTGAAATCGCCGATACCGAGCCGGAGATTCAGGCAGAGGATGTAGCACAGGAAGTTGAAACACCGGAATCTCAGACGATTGCTTCGGATACATCTGAAGAAAAAGACACGAGCAGCATGCTCATCAATGCTGAGACTGAAATAAGTGCAGATTTAGATGGAGATGGGAAAGACGATAAAGTGCGCGTTGTAGATAACGGCGATATCGATGATTTAGCAAAAGATGGTACACGACTCATAGCGAATGTGAATGGCGTAGATACGGCAATAAAGGATTACGAAGGATACGTTTATAGTTCGAGGATTACTACCGGTGATTTGTCAGGAGACGGTAAAGCGGATGTATTATTGGAAAGGTACATCTTCGGAAGCAATTATGGTGCTGTTGAAATTTATATTTTGCATTTAGAGGATAGCGGTTGGGTGGAATATCCATACAACTTTATACACAATCCCAATATTGATTCAGAACAGCCGGATAAATTCGGCGATGTTAAGATTGATGACAAGCGGCCAATAGACAGTTATATCGGGGCAACCATATTTGAAAAAGACGGAAAAACGATGGTTCGTTTTATCTCATTACAATATGAAGTCGATGACGAAAGCACGGTAAAATGTACAGAGGCATCCTATCGGGAAGATGGGTGGTATATAGAAGATATTAGATTAATTGATAATTATTATGATAAGAGAGAAGAACTATTAGCGCCGCAGGATGATACACTGACGATAAGAGGAGAAGTGGCTGGGAACGAGGATAGAAAAATAGTATACGAGATAGCAAAAGAATTTTCGGAGGCCTATTTTCAAGGTGATTCGGAAACAATTAAAAAGTATTTAGTGGAAGATTACAGTGGAACACTGGATACTTATGCAGAGTTCCGGGAATCTAAAGGAAAAGAAACTGTTTGTATAAATAGGATAAAAGGATTAGCGGATGTTGGGGATGAAACGGGGGTAACCTATACAGTGCAGGCGGAATTTTTGCCGGCAGGAGAAGACTCCTTGTTTTATCTTTTTATGGACTTTGAGAAGCAAGAAGGCGGATGGCGGATAAGGACATACGGATTAGAAAAATAAGAGCTTAAGGAAAGCACACAAAAATTTAAACTTTTCAATGTGCAGTTGACACAGTCAGTGAATTGCCATATTCTAATTATAGAGAGGTCTCCATTAACCTTTGGTAATCAAGCCATAAAGAGATGAACATTAACGAGTGGGAAGATTCGTCTTCCCACATTTTTTAATCCAGTATTATGTGTGCACTAGGGGAAAAACTAATAAAAATGCGTACTCACCGGTTCAGCCACCACACCCCCAGATTCAGATACCCCGCGAACGCCACCCACACCAGATAAGGCAGCATCAGCCATGCGGCAGGCTTCGAGATGCGGTAAAAGGCAACGGTAGTGGCGAGGATCAGGATCCACAGAGCGACCAGCCACAAAAAGGCGAAAAGATACCATCCCAGGTTGAAGAACCAGATGGACCAGAAAAAATTAAAGATAAGCTGTACAGCATACAGGGTGAGGGCTTTCGTGTCCTCACCTTTTTGCATGACAACGAGATAAGAGGCGATTCCCATGAGGACGAACAGGATGCTCCACACCACCGGGAAGAGCCACATGGGCGGCGTCAGTGGAGGCTGATTCACTGCTTCAAAGGCTTTCATGCCGTCTTTGGTGATCCAGGCGGATAGTCCGCCTACCGCCAGAGGGATGGCAACGGCAGTGATGAGGTTTTTCCAGTGAATATTGTGAAATTTGTCGGAGAGTTGCATGGGAGCCTCCTTTGAAAATACGATTTTGCATGTGTCAATATCCGCGTATGGTCTGATTAGTATTGTATGAAAATGAGATAAAAATTATGTGTCTGGCTATAAAAAGAGGACAAAAATTTGGGACTATCGGCAAACGGAGGTTTTGGTGTATGATTAAGAGTGTAATAAAGCATTATGACTATCAGAAACAGGAAATATCCAAGAAAAGGTAATAGGTAACATAGATATGGACACAGAACACACACAGGGTTCCCTGACAAAAGAAGCAATCCGGTTGGCGTGGCCGGCGGTCTGCGAATCCTTTTTTATCGCACTGGCGGGTATGGTGGATACTTTTATGGTGAGTACGCTCGGGGCCAATGCGGTGGCAGCAGTAGGGCTGACTACACAGCCGAAGTTCCTGGGGCTGGCACTGTTCATCGCAGCGAATGTAGCAATCTCCGCCCTGGTGGCGAGACGATTTGGAGAGAAGAGGCAGCAGGCGGCCAACGAGATTCTGGTGATGACGATCTGCTTTTGCATTGTGGCAGCGGTGATCATCAGTGCACTGACGGTGGGATTCGCGGATCAGATTATTGAATTCTGCGGATCGAGTGAGGACACGCATGCCATGGCGGCGAGATACTACCGGATCATCATGGGTGGCATGATCTTCAACGTATTGTCCATGGGAATCAATGCGGCACAGCGCGGCGCGGGCAATACGATGATCGCTCTTAGGACGAATCTGATCTCCAATCTGGTGAATATCTGCGGCAATTACCTGCTGATCAACGGCCATTTCGGATTCCCGGCACTGGGGATCACCGGTGCGGCGATTGCTACGGTATTCGGTACGGTAGTGGCATGCGTGATGAGCATCGTCTCGATCTGCCCGAAAGACGGATTTATCAGTATTCCGTACATGATCGAGCATCACATCAGACTGCGGCTGGAACCGCTGCTGGAGATCATCAAAGTCGGCTATTCCGTGTTTATTGAGCAGGTATTGATGCGTATCGGATTCATGTCGACTGCCATGATGGCTGCGAAAATGGGTACGGAAGCCATGGCGGCACATCAGGTAGGCATGAATATCCTCGGTCTGACGTTTTCATTCGGTGACGGTATGCAGGTAGCGGCGGTGGCGTTGATCGGCCGGAGTCTGGGCGAACGTGACCCGGAGAAAGCGAAAAGCTATGGAGCTATCTGTAGACGTATCGGTATGGGAATCTCTGTTGCACTGGCGGTTATCTATTTCTTCGGAGGGGAGACCATCTACCGGATGTTCTTTAGAGAAGAAAATATTATTACGTACGGTGTGAATATTATTCATTGCATTTGTATCATTGTCCTGTTCCAGGTGTCTCAGGTCATCTACATGGGATGCCTGCGCGGCGCGGGAGATACCGCATACACGGCAGTGGCTTCTACGATCAGCGTTACTCTGATCCGTACGGCGGCATCCTATATTTTCGGGTTTACTCTGGGACTGGGAATGACCGGTATCTGGATGGGCATTCTGGCGGATCAGGTATCCAGATTTCTGTTTGCGTCGATTCGGTTCCGACAGGGAAAATGGGTGACAATTAAGATTTAATGAGCGCAGGTAATGAGCTTATGATAATAATAAAACTCCCGGAGCAATATCGCACCGGGAGTTCTTGCGTTCAAATAATATGCAATGAGTTACTGTGAGTTCTATTTCGTCTTCAATGTCTTTTTCATAGCAGTGAAAGTCTCTGCACTGATCACATGCTCGATCCGGCAGGCATCCTCAGCAGCAACAGTGGGATCCACACCGATGGAAGTCAGCCAGTCCGTAAGAAATGTGTGACGTTCATAGATTTTCTCTGCAATTTCCCGCCCCTTATCCAGCAGGGTGATGTAGCCTTCCTTGTCCATTTCAATATATTCCCCATTGCGGAGATTCTTCATAGCGACACTGACGCTGGGCTTGGACACACCCAGATCGTTGGCAATATCAATGGAACGGACAACACCGTTCTTTTTCTTCAGCACTAAGATTGTTTCCAGATAATTCTCAGCAGATTCCTGTATTTTCATGTAATGACCATACCCTTCCCATACATAGCATTTTGAACCGAAATACCTGCTCTACATATGGAAACTTGACCATCCGCAGGCATTACAATAAGAATAGCAGAAAAGGGTAGGAAATGCAAGATTTCAACTTAATGAGAAAAAATATCAATAAGCAATTCCTACGAGATTTCTATGAAAAAAATCGAAAAAATATATTGACAGTAAAAAAAGGTTAGTATATACTAACCACGTGAATTGAGAATGAATCTCATTAAGAGCTAATGAGAAACCACAAGCAGTTCAATACTATTGAAGGGAAGGAAGTGTGTATGATGCCCCTGAGTATGGTAGGTGCCGGTGAAGAGAACACGATCCAGAGGATCGGCGGCAAAGAGGAGACGAGGAAGTTTTTAGAGACCCTCGGATTTGTAGTAGGTGGTAAAGTGACAGTTGTGTCCCAGACCGAAGGCAACCTGATTGTGAATATCAAGGAATCCAGAGTAGCCATCGGCAAGGATATGGCCAATAAAATCATGGTGTAGCGGGCAGCTGTACCAAAAGATGCTAATAGGAGGAGAAAATGAAGACATTGAAGGAAGTTCCCTGCGGACAGACCGTAAAGGTAACCAAACTGAATGGTGAAGGTCCTGTCAAGAGACGTATCATGGACATGGGCATTACCAAAGGTGTTGAGATCTATGTGAGAAAGGTTGCTCCTTTGGGAGATCCCGTGGAAGTAACTGTCAGAGGCTATGAGCTGTCTCTTCGTAAGGCAGACGCTGAGATGATTTGCGTTGAGTAAATGATCTTTTTTTTAGCAGGAAGGTTAGCCGGAACTAATTAGTGAAGGCTAATCACATGAGCAAAAGGAAAGTCTCGAAGAGACGATTTTGTGAATGAGGCTCTGAATAGTTATGAGAAGTATGATTTTAGAGGAAAGAGGTAGAAAAATGGCAATTAAGATTGCACTTGCAGGTAACCCTAACTGCGGTAAAACGACACTTTTCAACGCTCTGACCGGTTCCAACCAGTTCGTAGGTAACTGGCCCGGCGTAACCGTTGAGAAAAAGGAAGGTAAATTAAAGAAACAGTACGGCGGTAACGGTGATGACGTGATCATCATGGACTTACCCGGTATTTATTCCCTGTCTCCGTATACTCTGGAGGAAGTGGTAGCACGTAACTACCTGATCGGTGAGAGACCCGATGCGATCCTGAACCTGGTAGACGGTACCAACATCGAGCGTAACTTATATCTGAGCACACAGCTGATGGAACTGGGTATTCCCGTTGTCATGGCTGTCAACATGATCGATATCGTGAACAAGAACGGCGACAAGATCAACGTAGGAAAGCTGGCTGAGAAGCTGGGCTGCCCCGTTGTAGAGATCTCCGCACTGAAACTGACCGGTATCGAGAACGCTACCCAAAAGGCGATCGAACTGGCACAGAAGAAGAGTGCAGCAGTTGCGGTACATAAATTCGCACCTGAGGTTGAGAGCGTGATCGAGACCGTAGAGAAGAAGCTCACCGATGTTCCCGAGGAGCAGAAGAGATTCTTCGCTATCAAGCTGTTAGAGAAGGATGACAAGATCCCCGCACAGATGAAGAGCGTTCCCGATGTATCCGCTGAGATCAAGCAGTTGGAAGCTGCCATGGATGATGACACTGAGAGTATCATCACTAACGAGAGATACACATACATCTCCTCTATCATCAAAGAGTGTTACACCAAGAAGGAGGGCCAGAAGTTAACGACTTCCGATAAGATCGATAAAATCGTGACCAACAGATGGCTGGCACTGCCGATCTTCGCAGTGGTTATGTTTATCGTATATTATGTATCCGTAACTACCGTCGGTACCTGGGCTACCGACTGGGCAAACGATGGCGTATTCGGTGATGGCTGGCATCTGTTCACCATCGGAACCGGTGCTTATGAAGAAGCAGCCGAGCCTTATGATGATGCAATGAACGTGATCAACGCATTCGTAGAAGCTGACGGCGATGAAGCTCTGGCAGCAGTCATCGACAGCGAGTCTGAGGACTATGATCCCGCAGCAGCAGTAGCAGCTGTTCAGGAGTTCGCGGCAGGCATCGATGCATCCGCTACCGCAGAGTATACTCTGGAAGATGAAGAGACTCTGGCAACCGAGGATGTTACTTACACCGGTGCTGAGTTGGCAGAGGCAGTTGATGTATACGTAGCAGACGGCGGAGAAGCTCCCGATCCCGCAGACTACGGTATCTGGGTACCCGGCGTACCTGCACTGTTAGAGAGCGGTCTGGATGCGATCGGATGTGCCGACTGGCTGAAAGGGCTGATCCTTGACGGTATTGTAGCCGGTGTCGGTGCAGTACTTGGTTTCGTACCCCAGATGCTGGTACTGTTCATCTTCCTGGCATTCCTGGAGTCCTGTGGTTACATGGCACGTATCGCCTTCATCATGGACCGTATCTTCCGTAAGTTCGGTCTGTCCGGTAAATCCTTCATTCCTATGCTGATCGGTTCCGGATGTGGTGTTCCCGGTATCATGGCTTCCCGTACTATCGAGAACGACAGAGACCGTAAGATGACGATTATGACTACCACATTTATTCCTTGTGGTGCGAAGCTTCCTTTCATCGCCATGGTGGCAGGTGCTATCTTCGGCGGCGCAGCATGGGTTGCTCCTTCCGCATACTTCCTGGGAATCGCAGCAATCATCTGCTCCGGTATTATCCTGAAGAAGACCAAGATCTTCGAGGGCGATCCCGCTCCTTTCGTTATGGAGCTTCCTGCTTACCACTGGCCTACCGTTGGTACGGTACTGCGCAGCATGTGGGAGCGTGGCTGGTCCTTCATCAAGAAGGCCGGTACCATCATCCTGCTTTCCACCATCGTTGTATGGTTTACTACTTACTTCGGATTCACCGAGGAAGGCTTCCGTATGCTGGCTGAGGATGAGATCGATATGAGTATCCTGGGCAAGATCGGTCAGTGTCTGGCATGGATCTTCATCCCTCAGGGCTTCGGTAACTGGCAGGCAACTGTTGCATCTATCACCGGTCTGGTAGCTAAGGAGAACATCGTAGGTACTATGGGTATCCTCTACAGCGCAGGCGAGGGTTCCGTATATGCTAACATGGCAGCTACCTTCACTGTAGCAAGCGGCTATGCATTCCTGGCATTCAACCTGCTGTGCGCACCTTGCTTCGCAGCTATGGGTGCGATCAAGCGTGAGATGAACAATACCAGATGGTTCTGGATCGCTATCGGATATCAGTGCGGTCTGGCATATGTGGTATCCCTGTGTGTATATCAGATCGGTACGCTGATCACCACCGGTGCTTTCGGTATCGGAACTGTTGTAGCATTTCTTATGATCATCGGCTTCATTTATCTGCTCTTCCGTCCTTACAAGGAGAGCACCACTCTGAAGGTTGACACCGAGAAGGTTGCTTAAGTAAAATAAATGATAGAACTTTCCCACAGGTGTCCGGCGTGACTGCTTGCAGGCAAAGCCAGATACCTGTGAGGGAAGTAAACAGATAGAAACGTAACATTACTTGCGGATCTTCGATAAGAGGATCCGCAGGATTTCAAAATAAGAGTAAGGAGGCAGTCTATGGGAACCGTAGTTGTATTGGCGATACTGACCGGTGTAGTCGCATTGATTGTCCGCAAAATGATAAAAGACAAAAAGAATGGAAAATCCATTCAGTGCGGTGGCGATTGCAGCCACTGTGGAGGTCATTGTGGACACTAAGGAACAGGTAAGCTATCAGACCACGAAAATGCAGAGAGAGATCATATTGACCAAGCTGAAAGAAAAGGGCTGCCGTATTACGAAGCAGCGACTTCGGCTGATTGATATTATCCTCCAGTATGAATGCTCCAGCTGTAAGGAAATCTTCTACCGGGCATTGGAAGAGGATGACAAGCTGGGAGTTGCAACCGTATACCGCATGGTCAATCTCCTGGAGGAGATCGGTGCCATCAGCCGCAAGAACATGTATAAGGTAGCTTACTCTGAAAATTGTATGATGGAAAATGCCTGTACCATTGAGCTGGATGACGGTTCTATACATCATCTTTCAGCAAAAAAATGGAATTCCGTGATCCGGGCGGGACTCAAGTCCTGCGGATACCTCGTAGACCAGAGGGTGAGTAACGTGACGATCAGGCCGTGTGAGTGTGCGGAACAGGTATGCTAGAAATTAGAAATAAGTAAAAAACCGGTGTGGGGCAGGAGGTCTGGATGGACAGAGCTGTTTCCTACATCGGTTTTGTTTATATGGGTGGCAGGATAATAATACTAATCTGCATGAAATTTTGACAGATATTGCAGCAAAAAGGAAGCCTCGTGGAGGTAATTTTGCGAATGGGGTTCTGAATAGTTATTTTTTGAAAGAAAACAATAAGGAGAGTGAAAAAATGGGAACATATATGATATGTGGAATATTGATCATAGTGATCGTGGCAGCATTACTGGGATCCAAAAAGCATTTCAAGGGAGAAGGCGGATGCTGTGGCGGAGGCGGAGATGTGAAGATCAAGCCGAAACACTTAGACACCATCGTAGCGACCAAAAGGCTTCATATTGAAGGAATGTCCTGTGTGAACTGCCAGAATCGCATTGAGAATGCCCTCAATGGCATGGCCCAGGTCAATGCTAAGGCAAGCTTTAAGAAAGGCGAAGCAATCGTAAAACTCGGCGCAGATGTTCCCGAAGAGGAACTGTGCGAGGCTGTG